>Ga0157369_10002095_pt1 | contig 24101 bp, 15 predicted proteins | sample C25metaG_FD_113461 | JGI IMG/M metagenome (GOLD analysis project Ga0157369, IMG submission 113461) | Corn rhizosphere microbial communities from Kellogg Biological Station, Michigan, USA - C2-5 metaG | ecosystem: Host-associated > Plants > Roots > Rhizosphere > Soil | place: USA: Michigan... | reverse complement strand
TCATGGAGGGTTGATCATGTCCAAGCAGATGCCTGTCAGTCATATGGCCTTCGTTCGTGCCCAGGCCGGGCGCTCGGCGGAACTCGGTGTGCGCCTGAGCGCTTTGATCGAGGTCTCGCGCGCGGCGCCCGGTTGCCTGAGTTTCTCGTTGCAACAATCGCAGTGCGACACCGACCTGTGGCTGGTCAGCGGCTACTGGAGCAGCCAGCAGATGATGACTGCATACTTCAATAGTCCGTCGATGGAAGTCTTCGCCGAGCTGGTCCAGGATCTGGTGGTCAACAGCCTCGACTTCCACACCTTCAGGGACGTTTCCGCCGCGCAGGCCCTCGGTCAATGTTCGGCGCCGATACACAAACTTGCCGGTTGAGGGTTTAATGTCCGGCTTATTTGATTGAGCCAGGATCCGCGACATGGCACGTAAAGAGTTTGAACGCTTCGAAGCAGTCTCCGCAGTCGTCCCCGTTGAGCTGGGCGGTAACAAGGGTTATTACGCGGCCATCGCGGTCAAGGCCCTGGTCGATGGCGGCGCACCACGCTTTCACAAGTTGCTTGATGAGCAGGTGTTTCCCGGCGCCATCGCTGCCGATGAAGCGGCAATCAATGAGCTGGACAAGCTCAAGGGCGTCACTGATGACGCCGAGCTGATCTGGTAATTATTTCTGCGCCCCGGGGCGCCACATCTTGAACAGAGCCTCAGGCCCCAGCTGGAAATAATCAGCAGGACCGCCGCCGCGCAAAATCGGTTGTGCGGCGGCGGTGTCGTAGATGCCATCCTTGAGCAGCCATTTGGCGATGTGCACGGCGACCACCTCGCCGAGGATCAGCCAGCTCGGCACCGTTTCGCCATCGGCGCGTTGCAGCTGGATGATCTGCGTGACTTTGCACTCGAAGGACACCGGGCTTTCGGCGACCCGTGGTACCGAAATCACCTTTGACGGCACGGTCGTCAGCCCCGCCAGTTCAAACTCGTTGACCTCAGGCGCGACCATCGCGCAGCTCTGGTTCATCTGCTCGGCCAACGGGCGGGTGGCGAGGTTCCAGACGAACTCCCCGGTCTGCTCGATGTTGTTCAGACTGTCTTTGCGCCCGACGCTGGAAAAACCAATGATCGGCGGCACGTAATTGAAGGCGTTGAAGAAACTGTAGGGCGCGAGATTGAGTCGGCCTTCGGCATCCTGCGAGGAAATCCAGCCGATGGGCCGCGGGCCGACGATGGCGTTGAACGGATCGTGAGGCAGGCCGTGGCCGTTGGCGGGTTCGTAGAAGTGGATGTCATCGGACATGGGGAGCGGATTCCTGAGCTGCATTCGGATGCCGCCATAGTGCAAGGAGCCAACGCATATTGCCACCCGGACGCGAGACCCTGTAGGAGCTGCCGAAGGCTGCGATCTTTTGATTTGTCTTTTTCAAGATCAAAAGATCGCAGCCTTCGGCGGCTCCTACGGGTTCGGCGCAGGACACGGATTTTGTGTCCTGCCAGCGATGCAGTCCGATCAGTCAGTGACGATCCGCGAGTGCTTCTGGGTGTCTTTCATGGTGATGTACACCAGTAGCGACACGGCGATGCACGCGGTGACGTACCAGTAGTAACCGGTTTCCATGCCGATGCTCTTGAACCACAGCGCGATGTATTCGGCGGTACCGCCGAAGATCGATACGGTCAGTGCGTACGGCAGGCCGACGCCCAGGGCGCGGATTGCGGTCGGGAACAATTCGGCTTTGACCACCGCGTTGATCGAGGTGTAGCCGCTGACGATGATCAACGCCGCCATGATCAGGAAGAAGGCGCCCCACCAGGTCTGGATGGTGTGCAGGGTCATCAGGATCGGTACGGTGAAGATCGTACCGAGCACGCCGAACGCGATCAGGATCGGACGCCGGCCGATCTTGTCCGACAGGCCGCCGATGATCGGTTGCAGGCACATGAACAGGAACAGCGTGGCGGCGGAAATGGTGGTCGAGTCGGAGATGCTCATGCCGACCGTGTTCACCAGGTATTTCTGCATGTAGGTGGTGTAGGTGTAAAACGCCAGGGTGCCGCCCATGGTCAGGCCGACCACGGTCAACAGCTCTTTCGGATGGCGCATCAATGTGCGCATCGCGCTTTCCTTGGATTTTTCTTTCTTGGTGAACGACTCGGTTTCTTCCATGCCGCGACGCAGGTACAGCGCCACCACTGCACACAGCGCACCGATGGCGAACGGAATACGCCAGCCCCACGCGTACAGCTGTTCGGTGGTCAGCATGTTCTGCAGCACGATCAATACGCCGAGGGCGATGAGCTGGCCGGAGATCAGGGTCACGTACTGGAAACTCGAGAAGAAGCCGCGACGTTCCTTGGTCGCCATCTCGGACAGGTACGTCGCCGAGGTGCCGTACTCGCCGCCGACCGAAAGGCCCTGCAGCAAACGGGCGAATACCAGCAGGATCGGCGCGCCGATGCCGATGGTTTCATAGTTCGGGCTCAGGGCGATCAGCAGCGAGCCGAAGCACATCAGGTACACCGAGGCCATCAGCGCTTTCTTGCGCCCGACCTTGTCGGCGTACATGCCCATCAGCCAGCCACCGATCGGACGCATCAGGAAGCCCACGGCGAAGATCGCAGCGGTGTTCATCAGTTGCGCGGTGGTGGAGCCGGCGGGGAAAAAGGTTTTGGCGAAGTACAGGGAGAAGGCGGCATACACATACCAGTCGTACCACTCGACCATGTTGCCGACAGAGCCGCTGAAGATCGATTTGATCCGGCTGGCGGTAGTTCTTGGTTTGGCCGGCACGGCAGCCGACCCAAGGGGCAGGGCGTTGGAGTTATCCATTGAAGGATCCTTCGTTTAATTGTTGTTGTGGAGCGCGTCGGAACGCAGCCTGCCAGGGCTATAGCAGGAGGTGTGCCAACGGGGAGGGAGCCGGTTTAGAGGGGCCGGTGAGATCGAATGAGCGGAAATCCGCTTATGGCTAGGTTGTGGTGAGCGGGAAATTGCTCATTAGGTTGATCGGCCATTGTTGCCTGCGCTGGCTCCTTCGCGGACAAGGCCGCTCCCACAGGGTTTTGTGCTGAACCCTGAATTTGTGACCTCCACCGACCATTGTGGGAGCGGGCTTGCCCGCGAAGAGGCCCGATCAAACACTGCCAAAGTCAGCTGCCTTGAACAAACATCTCCCGACTCAACCCATGCCGCTGCATCTTTTCGTTGAACGTGCGGCGTGGCAGTTGCAGTTCTTCGAGCACGGCTTTGACATCACCTTTGTGCCGGGTCAATGCCGCGCGCAGGCATTGCGCTTCGAAGGCTTCCTGCTGGGCCGCCAGCGACTGACCCGGATCAATCGCCGCCACTGGCTCATCCAGGCCCACCACCTGACGCTCGGCGACGTTGGCCAGTTCGCGTACGTTGCCTGGCCAGTCATGACTGAGCAGGTGACTCAGCTGCGCGCCGGTCAACGGCGCAAAGGTCCGGCCCAGACGCTGGGCGGCGTTCTGGGAAAAGGTTTCGAACAGCAATGGAATGTCTTCGCGGCGATCACGCAGCGGCGGCAAACGCAGTTCGGCGACGTTCAGGCGATAAGCGAGATCCTCACGAAAACGCCCGGCACGGGCTTCGTCGAGCAGGTCCGGTTTGGTCGCCGCGACAATCCGCAAATCGACGCGAATGCTCTGGTTCGATCCCAGCCGTTCAAGTTTTTGCTCCTGCAAGACCCGCAGCAGTTTCACCTGCTGGGCCAGCGGCATGCTTTCGATCTCGTCGAGAAACAAAGTTCCGCCATCGGCATATTCCAGTTTGCCGATGCGCTTGCCGGAGGCACCGGTAAACGCGCCGCTCTCATGGCCGAACAGCTCGGCCTCGAACAGTTGCTCCGGGATCGCCGCGCAGTTCAGCGCCACGAACGGTTTGCCGGCGCGCGGGCCGAAATCATGCAGGCAGCGCGCGACCAGTTCCTTGCCGCTGCCGGTTTCGCCACGGATCAGCACGTTGACCGGCAACGTCGCCAGATCCAGCACTTGCCGACGCAACGTTTGCAAGCCACGGGATACGCCCAGCAACGTCGCATCCAGCTTCGCGCGGTTGTCGGCGAGTTCGTGCAGGGCGCGGTTTTCCAGGACCAGGCGGCGTTTGTCCAGCGCCCGGCGCAGGCTGCCGAGCAGGGTCTCCGGGCTGAACGGTTTTTCCAGAAAATCGTAGGCGCCGTCGCGCATCGCCTCGACCGCCATCGGCACGTCGCCATGGCCAGTGAGCAGAATCACCGGCAGATCGGCATCGCGCTGTTGCACTTGCGCGAGCAATTGCAAACCGTCCATGCCGGGCATGCGCACGTCGCTGAGGATCACCCCGGTAAAGTGTTCCGGGAGCGCGGCGAGGCATTCTTCTGCGCGACTGAACAGTTGCACCTGAAACCCAGACAGGCTCAGCCACTGTTCAACGGCGTTGCGAATGCTGCTTTCGTCGTCGACCACCATTACCGAATTGAGCATCAGATGTGTGCCTCCAGATCGATTGGCAGGGTCAGGCTGAACACCGCGCCGTGGTCGCCATTCTCGACGCTCAGGCGGCCGCCGGATTCATGCACGATGGCGAAGGATACCGCCAGCCCCAGGCCCAGACCGTCACCTACCGGTTTGGTGGTGAAGAACGGATCGAACACCTGGCCCAGTTGCTCCTCGGCAATGCCGCCGCCGTTGTCGCTGACGCTGAGCCGCCACAATTGCTCATCCGCCTCGAGACGGATTTCCAGGCGCTTGCAGGCTTTGCCCTGCATCGCGTCCAGCGCATTGCGCAGCAGATTGATCAACACCTGTTCCAGACGAATCGCATCACCACGCACCCACGCCGGACGCGCCAGATGCAACACAAGGCTGACTTGCTCGTCACGCAGGCGCGCATCGAGCAGTTGCAGCGATTGATCGATCACCGTTGCCAGGTCGAGACGTTCGCGCAAGCCGCTCGGGCTTTTACGCGCGAAGGTCTTGAGGTGGCCGGTGAGGGCGGCCATGCGCGTGAGCATGTCGTCCACCGGTTTCAGCGCCTTGTACGCGTCATCGACGCGGCCATGTTCGAGCAGCAGGCGCAAGGTTGCCAGTTGCATACGCTGGGCGGTCAGCGGTTGATTGATTTCGTGGGCCAGCGCGGCAGACATCTGCTCCAGCGCGGCGAGTTTGGCCGATTGCACCAGACTTTCCTGAGCGGTGCGCAAGTCGCGAGTGCGCTCCTCCACTAAGCGTTCCAGCTCTTCGCGGTTGCGCTGACGGACCTTGGCCAGCCGCCAGCGCTGATTGAGGAACAGCAACAGGAACACCAGCGCCAGCCACACCCCGGCGGCGGCCAGCGCGGCGTTGCGCAAATCTTCGAAGGCGACTTGCGGGCGGCGCAGCAGGTGCAGCGTCCAGCCCTCGGTCGTCAGTGGTAGCGACTCCCAAAGATAGTCGGCAGTGCCGTCCGGGCCTTCGACCCGGCGCAGATCACTGTTGTCATCGAAGCGACGCAACGGCAAATGGGTCAGCGGTACCAACGATTGCTTGTCGTACTGGCGCGTGGATTTGATCTCGGCCAGGTCGCTGGCGCTCAACGGCCGCAAGGCGCGGTAACGCCAGCCCGGCTGATTGGCAATGAAGATGATCCCGCGCGCATCGCTGACCAGCAGCGTATCGCTGCCCTGGCTCCATTCGCGTTCCAGCTCCGGGAATTCCAGTTTGACCACCATTGCGCCGAGGAACTCTTCGTTGTCCCCGAGCACTGCGCTGGAAAGGAAGTAGCCGGGAATGCCACTGGTCACGCCTACCGCGTAAAAACGCCCGGTGCCTTGGGTGCGGGTCTGGCTGAAGTAAGGACGAAAACCGTAGTTGTGCCCGACGTAACTGCTGGGCAAGTGCCAGTTGCTGGCGGCCACGGCCAGACCGGTGCGATCGAGCAGTTCAAGGGTCGAGGACTGCGCCGCACCGTTGATCTTTTCCAGCTTCAGATTCAGTGCCGCTTGCTGCGCAGCATCGACCGGGCCGGCCAGGGCAGAACGCAATTGCGGATCCAGCGCCAGCACGGCGGGCAGCGCGCGGTAGCGGTCGATCAGCGTGTGCAAGGAGTTGGCGTAAAGCCCCAGTTGCTGATTGGTGCGGGCGGCGTCTTCTTCCAGCGCCTGACGCTCGGCATGGTGCATGGCGAACGTCGCGGCCACGCCCGTGCCGGCGATGATCAGCAGGGAATACAACGACAGACGCAGGGTACGGGAAGTCGGCAACATGCTCGGTGCTGGGTCGGCAGAACGGGCGGGCACGATAGCATGGGCCGAGGTGGCCCGGCGTGCTGTTCACGCCGGCCGTGTCTGCTAAACAGCTGTCTCCTGTACCTGACGTCGATGCACAAGATTCAACCTCGGCTTCGGCACCGGTCTGCCGCGAGGTTCGGCAGCGAGCGAGCGCTCCAGTTGCTGCAGGCGTTCAGTCACGCCTTGCGCCTCGCTCGGCGCTTCGATGATTGCCTGTGCGGTTTGCATGACCTTGTCGATAGCTTCGAACGGGTCTACACCATTCCTGGACAGCTTCATGACCTGGCGCTGTTGTTCTGCATCCAGTGCGTCCAGTTGGGCATAGAACATCTTCTGGATGTGCTCGGAGTAGCTGTTGAGGTTATCCGTGAAGGTCTTGATGCTGTCGATAAGCGCAGCGCCTCCATCGAGAAGAGCCCCCGCGCCGTCGACGGCTTTTGCAGCGCCGTCGCCCAGCGTTTTCAGCCCGTCCTTGAGCTCTTGGGTGTGCAGTGTCTGCGCCGCTTTCAAACCTTTCTTGAAAAAGTGGTAACGCAATACCGGAAACACTATTGCCCCCGCGATTGCCCCTGCGCCGGAACCGATGGCGTTGCCGATTCCGGGTACCACGGTGCCGATGACACTGCCGATGGCGATGCCTTTGCCGATACCGTAAAACACCGATTTGATGCCGGCTCGGGAGGTGATGAATTTGCCGAACGTCATGCTTTTGCGCACCGCCTCGATGTTCTGGCCTTCAGGAATCAGGCCATCGAACTCGGTGGTCAGGGTGTGCAATTGCTCCGCCGCAGTTTGTGCTTGATCAAAGATACCCACCGCTTTTCTGATCAGGTCAAACACCACTTTGAAGGCACCGGTCTGGTCGACATGGACGATCGGGTTGTTACCGACAAATCCATACAGATTCAAACCGTCCACATCCCCCGCCGGATCGGCGCTGACCCAGCGCTGTAACCACGGTGCGTAATAACGGGCGCCGTAGTAATACAAACCGCTGACATCCATCTCCTTGCCGGAGTAGCGGATGAAGCGATACACGGTTTCCGATTCCGGCTTCATCCATGCGGTTTCGCCGAACGGGTAATAGCCTTCTGCGCTGGTGACGTCAGCCTTTTCATCAAGCTCCATCACGCAAGAGCCGAGATGGTCCTGGAGGGTGTAGCGCAGTTGGTTGTTGGCGACAGGTGAAGTCGTTACCCAATGCAGGCAGCGTGCGTTGCCGAGGCTGATGACGTGCAGTTCTGCGCCGTTGTCTCTGGTGCGGATTTCCAGGCCGGGCAGATAACGCACCTGATGGAAGTGATTGGCACCGGGAGCGAAGGTTTCGTGACGCTTGAACACCCGCACGCCTTGGCTGTATCGGTAGTGTTCAGCGTCGTTGGTGCTGTCCTTGCGCAGGACCAGATCGATATGTTCCAGCTCGTCGCGGCCGTTCCAGTGCAATGACGGACCGTGATGCAGCCTGCGTTGATTGCCGTGCGGGTCGAACCAGGTGCAGAAGTCCGGCGGCTCGTCGCCTGTTTGCCAGCGCACACCGCGATTGCTTTTGGCGTCGATGGACAGCGTTCGGGTGCGACTATTGCCGTCGCGCTGATGACGCAGTTCGGTCAGGTTGCCACCGTCGTCGTAGGTATACGCCTGGGTGTAATTGAGGCGGTTTCGTTCGTCTGGTGGCTGCGGCAGGCCGGGGATGTCCGGGGGCAGGGCATCGTCATGGCCGGTGGCGCGGATCAACCGGTACAAGGAGTCGTAGCTGAATTCACGGTGCCCGTCGACCCGCTGATTGGCGAACCAGACGGGTTCGAAGGCGTGGTCTTCGATGCGGGTGATATTGCCGACGCGGTCGTAGAAATATTCCAGATCCTGCAATCCGGGTCGGCCGGGCTTATGACTGGTTCGGCTGCGCAAGCGTCCATTGGCTGGATCGTAAGTCCATTCGTTGAGCACACCGTTGCCGTCCTGTTGCTTGATGATCTGACCATTGGCGTCGTAGTGTACGGCCAGCAACACGTGGTGCCGTTCTGTGCCGCCGATCAGCAGATCCACTGCCTGAAGCTGTCCTGCGACGCCGTAGCGCGATTGCCGACAATGCCCGCCGGCGTCGGTCTGCTCGAGCATGGCGCCGAGCGGGCTGAATACCTGATGACTGGCAAAAGACGCGCCGTCGTGAAAGCGGCGGGTCTCTTCCAGTGCCTGGCCGGTAAGGGTGTAACTGACCACTTCGAACGAACCTGAGGCATCTGTCTGTCGGATCAACTGGCCACGGCAGTTGTAACCTGCATCGGCAGAACCGTCGGCGTAAGTGAAGGTATCGACCTGGGTCTTGTCGTTACCGGTCATCTCAAGCTTCACCACGCGCAGCTGCTTGTCGAACCAAGCCTGCCAGTGCTGGTCGCGGCCGTCCCATCGCTGCACTGGCTCGCCGGCCGGTCCTTGCAGCACCAGACGCTGGCCGCTGTCGACACTGTCGGTATACAGCGCATCGCCGTTCAGCGCGTAAACGGTGCTGACGTTGGCAACGCTCAAACGCGGATCCTGCTGCGTCGCCAGACGGCCGGCCAGATCGTATTGATGGCGAGTCACGAGCGCTTTGGGAGGGGCACCAACCACGTTGCGCAGATAAGCGACCTGCCGGACAGGCAAGCCTCGGCCGTCCGTGGCGGCCAAGGACGGCGTGTGCGCATGCATGGATTCATCACCCATTCTTGAACCTGCCAAGCAATGGGCTACCGCTTTTTTTCGACGCCAGATGCCGTTGCGCTGCCAGGTATTGGTTGTCCGTCGTACCCATCGCTTTGTAATACGCCAGGCCGGCCTGAGCACGCGCGATGTGCGCAAGCACGGTTCGGTTTTTCTGTTGCAGGCCTGAGCGCGTGATGGTGGACAGCGTTTCGCTGGACGTATTGCCATTGACATTCGGCAGCACATTGGCGGGCGAAACACTGTCGACGCCCAGTGCATCGAAGGCATTCTCCGCCCACGCCGACCGCTGTTCGATGGCGGCTTTCCAGTCGCCGAGCATTTTTTCGATCTTTTCAATCTTCACCGGGTCGAGCCGGTTCTTGATGTCTTGCGCTTCCTGCGCCCGACTTCCCATATTGAGCGCGCCGGGAATGATGCCGATCACCGATCCGAACACCCTGTTCATTATGAATAACGGGTTGAAAACCGCGTCGAGTGCCGGATGGAGCACCTCGCCCTTGAAGTCTTTCCACGAGTTGATCTCCTTGACCGGCGCCTGGATTCCCAGCCTTTCATCAATCGCGCTCACGGACATCTGCGAGGTCTGCGGTATCAATGGCCCGACGCGCAGGCCGACGTGGTTTGCCAGCGGTTCGACAATCGCTCCGGCGACATCCCCACCGATATTGCCGCCGATCAAGCCTGAGGGTTTCAACACGTTCGCTGACACCTCCAGGACGGGTAGCATGGTGTCCAGTTGCACACCACCCAGGGAGCCACCCTCATAGCCGAGAACGCCTCGGACGACTTCTCCGGCCAGATTCATCGCCATGTTCATCGCAACATCCTGATGGATGATGTTGTGCAATTGTCCCAGTACTTCTTCAGCGTGCCCCTCCACCGCGGATGCAAACGCCGAATAGAGCATGATCACCCTCTGCCCGCTTGTTGCCGTCCGGATCGACGAAGCGGATCGGGTTGTTTCCCACGAATGCGTACAAATTCAGGCCGTCCGCCTGCTCGGCGTCCGTACTGACCCAACGTTGCAGCCACGGCGCGTAATAACGGGCGCCGTAATAATACAAACCGCTGACATCCATTTCCTTGCCTGAGTAACGGATGAAGCGGTACTCGGTTTCCGATTCCGGCCTCATCCATGCGGTTTCGCCGAACGGGTAATAGCCTTCTTCGCTGGTGACGGTCAGATCTTCATCCAGCTCCATGACACTCGAACCCAGATGGTCTTGCAGGCTGTAGCGCAGTTGGTCGTTAGTAGTGGGGGGCGTTGTTACCCAATGCAGGCAACGTGCATCGCCCGCGCTGACGATGTGCAGTTCTTCGCCATTGTCTTTGCTGCGAATTTCAAGGCCCGGCAGGTAGCGGACCTGATGGAAATGCCGCGTGTTGTCAGTAAGCCATTCGTGACGTTTGAACACTCGCCGGCCCTGGCTGTAACGATAATGTTCGGCGTCGTCGTCCCTGTCCTTGCGCATGACCAGGCTGACGCTTTGCAACTCGTCCCGGGCGTTCCATTGCAACGATGGCCCTTGCTTCAGATCCCGCTGATTGCCGTGAAGGTCAAACAAGGCGTCGAAGTCCGGATCCGCATCACCCGGTTTCCAGCGCGCAGCGCGATTGCTGTGGGAATCGACGAACATTTGCCGCGTATATGTGTTGCCCTCACGTACATGGATCAACTTGAGCAGGTTACCGCCGTCGTCGTAGATGAAGGTCTGGATGTAATTGAGGCGGTTTCTCGGGTCGCTCGCAGCCGGCAATCCAGGAATCTGCGCAGGCGGAGCGTCGTCGTAACCGGTGGCGCGAATCAGACGGTACAGCGAGTCGTAGCTGAATTCGCGATGGCCATCGACCCGCTGGTTGGCGAACCAGGATGGCTTGAAGGCGTGATCCTCGATGCGGATGACATTGCCGACACGATCGTAGAAATATTCCAGGTCCCGCAGGCGGGACTTTGCCGGGGTCTGACTGATCCGGGTATGCAGGCGGCCATCGCCCGGGTCGTAGGTCCAATGGCTGAGCACACCGTTACCGGCCACTTGCTCGATGACCTGGTCACTGGCGTTGTAGTGTGCCTCCAGCAGCACCGGTTTGCGCACTTTGCCATCGATCCACAGGTCCACCTGTCGCAGTTGTCCGGCGAGGCCATAGCACAATTGTCTGCGATGTCCGCCGGCGTCGACCTGCTCCAGCAGAGCGCCCAGCGGGCTGAATACCTGCTGGCTGGTAAATGCTGCGCCGTCATGAAAGGTACGGGTTTCGATCAATGACTGGCCGGCGAGGGCATGGCTGGATATCCCCAGTGACCCTGAACTGTCACTTTGCTCGATCAACTGGCCGCGCAGGTTGTGGCTGGCGCTGACGGTACCATCGGCATAAGTGAAAGTGTCGACCTGATGCTCACCGTTTCCCGTGACCTGCAGTTGGACCACGCGCAGTTGATTGTCGAAGGTCGATTGCCAGTGATGGCCGCGTGCGTCCCAACGCTGGCGCGGTTCACCGGCCAGCCCCGGCAATATCAGGCGCCATCCGCCATCGACGCTGTCAGTGAATAGCGCATCTCCGGTCAGTGCGCTGACGGTGGTGGCGTTGGCAACCGGCAAGCGCGGATCGTGCTGTGCCACCAGACGCCCGGCCACATCGTGCTGTTGAGCGGTCACGATAGCGTGCGCTGTGTCATCTGCGGCAGAGCGCAAATAAGCGACCTGACGGATCGGCAGGCCTCGGCCGTCAATCACCGCCAGGGCTGGGGTGCGCCAATGCAAGGAGGCGGTCATGCGCCCGACTCACTCGAAGCCACCACCTCTTCGGCCGTGTCGTTGAAGTCCTCGCTGATGGTGAACCAGGGATGACACGTCGTGCAGGCAAAGTCCGCTTTGGCGTTGATCAGCTTGATCAGACGCCCCGGCGCGTCATAAAAAAGCTGGTCGAACAGTCCGAGCTTGCGCACTGATTGATTGACGTACCGGTGCGTATTGGCGAAAAACGGTCGGTACTGGCGTATCGGCAGACCCTTGTTGTTGTATTCGACACGTTCGCTGATACGCCAGCGCCTCTGCGCCATCTGCTCGCCCTCTTCGATAAGCAACTCACCGTTTTCGTCTACGGTGTAGGCCAGCCCCGGGTCAACCTCTTGCAGGGTTTGCAGGATACGACCGAAGCCGTCGACGCAGGTTTTGACAATCTGGATCTGCAGGTCGGGGTCGTCGGGGTAGCGGTCAGCACTGAGCACCACGGTGTGTATGGGTTCGCGATATGCAGCTTCGATAGCCTTGAGCAACAGCTGATCGTCGGGTGTCAGGTCTTTGTCTCTGGCCAGGCGCCGCCGTGCGCTGGCGCGTATGTGTCCACCGGGCAACAGGTCGCCTTGCCTGATCGATTGGCTTTGAAGGGTGGAGGCGGGGATCCGGCCCATCCAGCTGAACAGGTTCTTGTGCAGAGTACTCGCTGCTCTTTGTACGGTTGGATAGGGATTCGCGATGGCGTATTCCGCACTGGTGTCCGGTAATGTCCAGCAGGTCAACTCATGGAATCCGGCGTCTTCACCGTTTTCCGTGCCGTGGAAACTGGTGACCAGCGGCTGACCTGACGGTTCGTAGATGACTTCTTCGATATTTTCATTGGCGTCGATGAGTCGCTTGGGTTTGAGTGCGTGGTAATCGAACTCCGCCACGCGAGTAGTACAACCGTCGGGCAACTCCATGCGAACGATCGCCAGGTAGTGTTGATCGTACTCGGCTTTGGTCACGCCATGGCTTTGCGTTTCGTTGAACTCAAGGACTTTGTAGAACGCCTGAAGGTTGCCATACCGGGCAAAGTTGAACCGCGCTGACCAGAGGTTTTTTTCTGCGCTTGGCACTGCCTCGAACATCGGCTGCATCTCTCTGTAGCCAATCTCCACCAGGGCTTCAGCGATATTGAACTCCGGCACAATGCTGTAAGCGTCCAGCGCGGTCTTGTCCAATAGCGCAAGCTCGAGGGAATGTTTCAAAGCTTCGAAACCGGCGACGCCGTCGCCCAGTTCCTGACCTTCCGTGTTCACATAGCGCTGCACGGATTGCGACGTCAGGACCCGTTCGTCATTCCATTGCGGTGAATCCTGATGCGCTCGCAGCGTTTCCAAGGACACCTGAGCGGGGGTCAGCCCTATGGGCAAGGTACCTTTGCGCAATTTCAGCGCATTGCTCCGTTCCTGGTAAGGCAGACCCAATCGCCACTGCTGCGGCCCGGTCAGGTGGATCAGGCGCGCACGGGTTTCACTGAGGTAAAACCATTGCTGCGCGTCGTCATGGGCGTCGCTCCACCATTGATTCAAGTGGTCCTCGGTGAAGGGCGGCGGACTGTCAGCCGTCAGCCGTCGCGCGTAGCTCACCGACAGTGCGTGGGCCACGGCACCATAAGCGTCCCAGCGCAAAGTCACGTCATGGCGGCACAGCGGGTCGTTGATAAATCCGTCGTATTGGTAGCTGATGTGTTCCACCTGCAGCGGCAGCAGAACGGCTGCTGCGTATTGCCCCCGAGGCTGCACTTCGCGCACCAGATAGCGTGTTTCCTGTACCGAGTACAGCTGAGGAATGCCGGGTGCCCGGGTGTCGGCCAGGTAGGCAGAGGTTTCCGTGCGAGCCACCGAGCCGACCAGTGCCTGCGCGATCCGATAGCGACTGTCTGGATCCTCCGGGGTGATGGGTTCATCGACTTCACCTTTGGGGTGGTAACGACTGAACAGGGTTTCGCCCAACGGACAAGCATCCACGTCCGCGCTGAAATAATCATCGCGCGGGCGATTCATGTCTTGCCCGTTATGAAACCAGATACGGGTCTGCGCCGGCTCGCTGAAGCCAGGCTCTGAAGGCCCCGCGGGCCTTTCGCAATCGAGTTGCTGCAAGTAGCCGAAACCGCGAAATTCGCGTTCCCTGCCGTCGTAAAATCCCTCTCGCCATTCAAATAACTGGGTCAACCGGACATCGGTGATCTCATCGTGCTGCTCCTGCTTTTTCACCACGGCCAGCGGAAACGGCAAATGACACACCGGGGCGCGCCCCAGCGTCAGAAGACGGGCCTTTTCATCCAGCCATTCCTGTGCCGAGCTGCGATAAGTCACGCTGGAGCAGAAGCCCATATTGTTATTGCTGCTCGCCAGCAGATAAGGCTTGTTCGCAACGAAATCGTAGCGCCAGTGCCTTGGCTTCATATGCGGTACCGTCAGAACCAGGCTGGCACAACCGAGCCCTTGCAGGTCGGCGAAACTGACCTGGCACAAGGGGTCGTAACGCACCCCTTCCGGCCACGCTACGCTGACAGGAGTTTGCTCCAGCCCGTTGCCGCCACGGTTCAGATAGATCTCGAATGCCGTGGATTTCAGATAGATCAGCGCCGGCGCGCCGGAACCGTCGAGATCGGCGAAACGCACTCGCGAGGCGTCGAATTCTTCGTAGGTGAACGGCAGGTCGCTGATCTTGCGCCCTTTGCCGAATTTGCCATGCCCAAGATTAGGCCAGCAGCGGATCTCGTCGTGGCGGATGCGGCACAGTTCGGGCATGTCGCTGCCGAGCAGGTTACCCAGTAACACCAGTTCAGTGGGCGAATCGCTGAAGACCGGCAGACGGTCGTCATCATAATCGTGGGGGATTTCCTGTGCCGCCGCGAAGCCTTTTTCCCGCAGACTGGCATAAAGACGCACCCGATGGGGACTGATAGTGGCCGCTGACATCAAGCCGTCGCCGCAAAAATCTCCCATGGTCAAGGCCAGATCCCGATGTTCGCTGGGGAATTTATCGAAAGCGGTGAACAACTCGAATTGGCGCTGTGCATTCAACGCATGAAATCCACAATAACCCAACCGGGCAATGATCAGATCCAGGCGTCCGTCACCGGTCAGGTCGAGCAGTTGCGCCACGGCCCGGTTACGATCGGCAAGCGCAATCTTCTCCAGCAAGGTCCATGGGCCGTAACCGATCCGGTCGGTGCCGGGTTCTGCGCGTAACGGTTCACGGTAATACCAAGCGTTGTCGTAGCGGCAGAGGAAGCCCGGAACGCCCTCGCCATACAGATCGACGCATTGGTAGAACCCACTGTCTTCGATGCCGGGTTGGTTCTGGTTTTCCAGCAGACGCGCAGGTGTTTTATTGATTTCGAAGGGCAAGTATTCGAACTCCACCGGCGGTGAATGCTCGACATTGCCTTCTGCGTCAAAGGACTGATAGTGCGCAGCGCTGATCTGACTGTATGCCCACTGAGCTTTGTTCTGAACCGGCCGGTATTCCAGCAGCAGGCGCCGTGCAAGTCTTGCCTCTGCGGCGATGCCCTCGGGAAAGTGCTGAAACATCAGCACCTGCTGGCAAAGCCTGCGTGTGCCCAGTTCAAAACCCTGACCATAAGTGGAAAACCGGTCCTGTCGCAGCTGCCAGGGGGTCGCTTCATCGTAGGTCGGGATCTGGGTCAGGGAGTTGCTGCGTTCGCCGTAATCGAACAGCAGTTGAAAATGCCATGGCAGATCCGTCGGCCGGTCGAAGTCCCAGCTATAGGGGCGGTCGCTCGCCGTGGCGTTGCCGTGACATACCCGTCGCAGATAACGCTGGGCTCGGTAGTCGTGAGTCGGGTCGTGTTCTTCGGGCTGATCGTCGGGCTTGTACTCGTAGCAGATGTGTTCGCCCTGTGCGTTCATGCTTTCGCACAGCAGCCAGTTGCTGATATGCAATGGGGCGTCGGGGTCGGCGCGGCGTGAAGCGGCGGTTTTGCCGTAGACATGCAATGTGCCATCGGCGCCGTGCACCAGCCAGAAAGGCGCACCACCGTCAGCGGGATGCCAGCATTCGCGCAGGGAAAAATCGCTTTCGATCCGCGCCCGGTAAGACACCACCGTGTGCTCCGGAATGGGCCGGTCGCGGTATGTGGTTTCGCTGCGTGACTTGAGGTTGCCATCGTCATCCAGCTCGGGCATCCACACTTCGCCGTCGTGGCCGATGATTTCGTCGTGCTCGGTGTAGCGCGGTACGCCCTTGTTGGTACGTCGGCTGATCTGGCTCAGTCCAGCCAGATTCCAGCCAAGGCCAAACGTACTGTTACCGCTCTGGCTGCTGAATGACAGGAGCATGTGCGGGTCATAGCCACGGCCAGCGGTCGGGATCGGCAGTTCTACCCCGGCTGTGCCCGTAGGGCCCACCGCGCTCCAGCTCTTGCCGACAGTCGCGATCGATGAGCTCTTGGCGATGGACGGGGCGGTGATGCTCAGGTCTTGATCGGGCATGTCGATTCCATTCGCGCAGAGGGGCTTTCATGGAATGACGCTAACAAAAACGCTCGGAAGATGGACCTGTCAGATCTGACAGGTGCGCAAGATCATTTTCTGTGCATGGGGCGTTTGTTTATCGCTAACGGTATTAACCAACAAAAACGGCCGGGCATCTTTGCAGATGCACCGGCCGTTTCGATGTGGCGAAAAACTTACTGCACTTCGACCGCCAGGCTCTCGCTGATCTTCTGTTGCCAGATCGCCGGCCCGGTGATGTGTACAGATTCGCCTTTGCTGTCCACCGCCACGGTGACCGGCATGTCCTTGACTTCGAACTCGTAGATCGCCTCCATGCCAAGTTCGGCAAATGCCAGCACCTTGGACTTCTTGATCGCTTGCGCAACCAGATAGGCGGCGCCGCCCACGGCCATCAGGTACACGACCTTGTTGTCCTTGATCGCGTCGATAGCGGTAGGGCCGCGCTCGGATTTGCCGATCATGCCCAACAGACCGGTCTGCTCGAGGATCTGACGAGTGAATTTGTCCATCCGCGTTGCGGTGGTCGGGCCAGCCGGGCCAACCACTTCGTCACCGACCGGATCAACCGGGCCGACGTAGTAGATGAAGCGACCCTTGAGGTCGACCGGCAGGGTTTCACCCTTGTTGAGCATTTCGACCATGCGCTTGTGCGCGGCGTCGCGACCGGTGAGCATTTTGCCGTTGAGCAATACGGTTTCGCCCGGCTTCCAGCTCTGCACGTCTTCCGGGGTCAGGGTGTCGAGGTTGACACGGCGGGCCGACGGGCCGGCTTCCCAGACGATTTCCGGGTAGGCGTCCAGCGGCGGCGCTTCCAGCGAGGCCGGGCCGGAACCGTCGAGCACGAAGTGCGCGTGACGGGTGGCGGCGCAGTTGGGGATCATGCACACCGGCAGGGAAGCGGCGTGGGTCGGGTAATCCATGATCTTCACGTCGAGCACGGTGGTCAGGCCACCAAGGCCCTGGGCGCCGATGCCCAACTGGTTGACCTTCTCGAACAGTTCCAGACGCATTTCTTCGATGCGGTTCTGCGGGCCACGGGCCTTCAACTCGTGAATGTCGATGGATTCCATCAACACTTCCTTGGCCATGACCGCGGCTTTTTCAGCGGTGCCGCCGATGCCGATACCGAGCATGCCCGGTGGGCACCAGCCAGCGCCCATGGTCGGCACGGTCTTGAGTACCCAGTCAACGATCGAGTCGGACGGGTTGAGCATGGCCATTTTCGACTTGTTCTCGGAACCGCCGCCCTTGGCTGCCACGTCCACTTCCACGGTGTTGCCCGGGACGATGGAATAGTGGATCACGGCCGGGGTGTTGTCCTTGGTGTTCTTGCGCGCACCCGCCGGGTCGGCGAGGATCGAGGCACGCAGGACGTTTTCCGGCAGGTTGTAGGCGCGACGCACGCCTTCGTTGATCATGTCGTCCAGGCTCATGGTGGCACCATCCCAGCGTACGTCCATGCCGACACGGACGAACACGGTGACGATACCGGTGTCCTGGCAGATCGGGCGATGGCCGGTGGCGCACATGCGCGAGTTGATCAGGATCTGCGCCATCGAATCACGGGCCGCTGGCGATTCTTCGCGCAGGTAGGCTTCGTGCATCGCCTGGATGAAATCCACGGGGTGGTAATAGGAAATGAACTGCAGGGCGTCGGCAACGCTCTGAATCAGGTCATCTTGCTTGATCACGGTCATGTGTCGCGCTCCTCAAAAAAAACGGTGGGGAAGCTACAGGCTTCTAGCTTCGAGCGGCAAGTTAAAGCAGTACGCGAACAGCTTGAGCTTGCCGCTTGAAGCTTCCGGCTCGTAGCTGTCCCTCTGTGGCGCGACGCTAAAAAGGCGCGGCAGTATACCGCGCCCCGATCGGCCGTACACGCGCCGGCAGTCATTCATTGCGCCAGCTGCAAGCTTCAAGCATTGAGCGGCAAGTCAAGGCAATACGCGGACAGCTTGAGCTTGCCGCTTGAAGCTCGCGACTTGTAGCTGCCCGTCTGGGCCAGGTGGGCCACACTTTTGACGCCATTTTCCCGGCCCGAAAATCGGTGGTCATTTAGCGACCGGCCCTCTAAAGTGGCATCCGGTCTGTAGAGTAGGACACTCGGTCAGCCTCCTATCGCACGGTGAGTCAACGATTGACCCATAACGCCATTCAACGCCTTTTGCTCAAACGCTTCGCCCTCGCTGCGGCCACCTACGGATTGGCTTTGCTGCTGCTGTGGCTGGCGTTTTTCACCGGGCATTATCAGCAATCGCTAAGTGGTGTGGCCATCGGCAGCGCCCTGGTGGTCATCAGCCAGGCGACCCTCTTCGGGCTGTTCTGGAGCGGGCGCAACCAGCGCTTCGCCGACCCCAGCCTGACCGAAGCGCAAGTGCTGATGGGGCTGGGCTGGCAAACGTGGCTGATCGCTCATGTCGACGAGGCACGTGGTGCGTTTCTGGTGTTCTACGTGCTGATCCTGCTGTTCGGCCTGTTCCATCTCACCCGGCGGGTGTTTATCCGCTGCGCGCTGCTGGTGTTCTTCAGTTTTTCCGCGATTACCCTGTGGGATGCCTACCACTTGCGCCTCGCCGAGCCTGCGCTTGCGGCGTTGCAGGTGTGCATTCTGGCGATGGTGCTGGCGTGGCTGGTGCTCTATGCGCGTTTTGTCCAGGTTTCCCGGCAACGCCAGCGGCAGCGTCGGTTTGCCTTGCAGGCGCATCAGGACACTCTGCGCGGGATGATGCGCCAGCTCGAAGATCTGGTTGCCACCGATGAGCTGACCGGGTTATTCAATCGCCGCCACTTCCTGCGCATTGCCTCGCGCGAGCTCAACGCGCTGGACAGCGACGTGATGCACGGCCTGGCGCTGATCGATCTGGACCACTTCAAACGCATCAACGACCTGCACGGCCACGCCGCTGGCGATCAGGTGCTGCAGGCATTTGCCGGTGTGGCACAAGCCTGCCTGCGCGACGGCGATGTGCTGGCGCGCTATGGTGGTGAGGAGTTCGTGGTGCTAGTGCCCGACTGCGATGCCGAACGCCTGACCGCCTGTTGCGAGCGTTTGCGCATTGCCTTCAGCGAGGTTGAATTGATGGGCTTGCAAGTGCGCAACCTGAGCCTGTCGGCGGGCATGACCCTGTTGGCGGTTGGCGATGATCTGGACGAAGCCTTGCAGCGCGCCGATCAGGCGCTGTACCGGGCCAAGCGTGACGGACGCAATCGTTGTGCCGCCGCGTGGGAGAACGTCGATGCCTGAATTGCGTGTCGGTGGTCGGCAATGGACGGTTGAGGCGGGCAGCAACCTGCTCGACAGTCTGAATCAGAACGGCGTCGCGGTGCCCTACAGCTGTCGCGCCGGCAGTTGCCACGCCTGTCTGGTGCAATGCGTGCAAGGCCTGCCCACTGACAACCGCCCGGACGCCTTGAGCGCCGAACAGCGCCAGCAGGGCTGGCGGCTGGCCTGCCAATGCCAAGTGGGCGAAGATCTGCAGGTGCACACCTTCGATCCGATTGCCGACGGTCGCCCGGCCGTGGTCGAGGCGCTGGACTGGCTCAGCGACAACGTTTTGCGTCTGCGTCTGGTCCCGCAACGGCCACTGCGTTACAGCGCCGGCCAGCATATGGTGTTGTGGATCGGCCATATCGCCCGTCCGTATTCGCTGGCGAGCCTGCCGCAGGAAGACCGATTTCTTGAGTTTCACCTCGATTGCCGCCAGCCCGGCGAATTCATCGATGCCGCACGCAAGCTGCAGATGGGCGACTCGATCCGCCTCGGTGAACTGCGCGGTGGCGCGTTGCATTACGATCCGGACTGGCATGCGCGACCGCTCTGGCTGCTCGCCGCCGGCACCGGTTTAGGCCCGTTGTTCGGCGTGCTCCGCGAAGCCTTGCGCCAGGATCACCAAGGCGCCATCCGCGTCATTCACCTGGCGCATGACGAACGCGAGCACTATCTGGCCAAACCCCTTGCCGCACTGGCCGCGCAGCGGGAAAACCTCCGCGTCGAACTGTGGACAGCGGCCGAGTCAGCCGCCGCTTTGGCGCAACTGCGCCTTGTTTCCCGGCAAACCCTGGCCTTAGTCTGCGGCTCGACGGCCAGCGTCGACGCCTTCGCCAAGCGTCTGTACCTGGCCGGATTGCCGCGCAACCAACTGCTGGCCGACGTGTTCCTGTCCCGTGGTTGAGCGCAGATATTTCAGACGCGAGACACGCCATGACCGAAGTCATCCTGCTGGAACGCGAGCGCGGTTTGCTGACCCTGCGCCTCAACCGCCCGGACAAGAAAAACGCCCTGACCCGCGCCATGTACAGCCGCCTCGCCGAGGCCCTGAAACAGGCCGACGATGACCCACAAATCAATGCCGTGCTGATCAGCGGCAGCGCCGAGTGCTTCACCGCCGGCAACGACATCGCCGACTTCCTCGAGCAACCGCCGAGCGACCTCGACAGCCCGGTGTTTCACTTCATGCTCAATCTGCTCGAATGCCGCAAACCGGTGATCGCCGCCGTGGCCGGAGCAGCGGTGGGTATTGGCACGACCCTGCTGCTGCACTGCGATCTGGTCTACGTCAGCCGCGATGCGCGCCTGCGCATGCCATTCGTCAACCTCGGCTTGTGCCCCGAATTCGGTTCCAGCCTGATCCTGCCGCGTTTGCTTGGGCAGGCAAAAGCGGCAGAATTGTTGTTGCTGGGTGAAAGCTTCAGCGGCGCACAGGCTGCGCAGTGGGGAATTGCGACAGACGCACTGGACAGTGGCGCGGCTGCGTTGAGCAAAGCGAGGGAAATGGCGCTGCGGTTTGATGGCTTGTCGGCTGAGGCGGTGCAAATCAGCAAGCAACTGATGCGAGCGCCAGATCGCAAGTTGCTGCGCAAAGTGATTGAAGAGGAGGGCGCGTTGTTCACCCAGCGGCTGCGTTCGCCGGAGGCGGTGGCGGCGTTGAGCGGGTTTTTTCGCTGAATCTTGAGACGCCTTCGCGAGCAGGCTCGCTCCCACAGGAGATTGCATTTCAAATGTGGGAGCGAGCCCGCTGGCGAAGGACCTGACCAGCCAATAAAACTATCAATCAGGGGAATCCCGGCGATCCCGTCGCCAGCTCACTCGATTAGTCCACGGCCGACGCATGGAACCCGTTGGCCTCCGACTTGCCGCTGGCCGAGGAACGTCAGTTTACCCTCCGCGATTGCAGCCCCCCGCCAAACACCCCTCTCCATGTCGAACACTCGCCAGCCTTTGCCATCCGCAAAATCCGTGTCCAGTCTGCCGTCATCGATGAATCTGGCAATAACATAGTTAAAACCAGAGGACAGGTGACTCAGCCCCGCAACAAGTATGTGTCCACTGCTCTGGATGGACGCGTCAAGCCATAGGGTGTCAATGCCTTGCAGTCTGCTCAGAAGTGGTTCGCCTGCGTTGAACTGGATGTTGGGTTTGCCGTCGGATTCCCGGCTGATCAATACGCCATGGTGTGCAGGCTCCGTATACCCAACGGATAACAGCCGCTTATTCGTCTGCCCGATAACTTTCAAGACATTCACGCTCAGCGAGTTTTCTACTGGATCCATCACTTCAAAGCCGTCATTGGCGAACGAGTCATCAATTTTCCCGGTGGCAGTCAAGCGGTTGAGTACTGCCCGGTAAGGATGATTGCTACGTACACAGCCCGCGAGCACGTAGGTGCCATCCTGTTTTGCCAATAGATCGTATAGCTCCGTGTGAGTGAAATTCGGGTGGAGAACGTAAGCGATTTCTCCCTGGTTGAATTCAACATCCAGTGTGCCGTCAGGCAAGAGTCGAATGACTGCTGTCGCTATTTTGTTTCCATCCCGACCTACGGTGGTATGCAATACGATCTTGCCGTCAGGCAGAACGGTTGACCGCTGGCTACCCGATTCTGAGTTCGTTGGGTTGAGTAGTTGCTGGTGCGTCTGATGTGCCGGGTCGTCATCCGAGAGGTAAACAGCGACTTTGCCGGTTTTGTTGAATGCAGGATCGAGGTTGCCAGCGACGTCGAGACGCACGACTCCTATGGCACGCTTAAGGCTAGCCTGAAAGAAACTGCCGATGAGCAGCAGTTTGCCGTCAGCCTGTTCCACTATTTCGTTAGCGAAGGAATGCGATCCTTCTCCGTCTTCAAATTGACCGGTTACGTACCCGTTCTGGCCAAATTGAGTGTCGTGTACGCCATTGATATCCAGTCTGATCAGGTAGTAAGCGTTACCGGTCGATTGACCTATGCTTCCCGCGATATAGGTGCGTCCTGTTTTGTCGACCATCAAACCTCTCAGGACAAGATTTCCTAAAGCGTCGGGAGGTTTTTTCGGAGTGGCAACGCCCTGATTGCCAAACGTCGGGTCGAACTTACCTGGCGAGATGTTCGCCGCAATTTCCGTCTTCAATCCTCCCTGATCACAAGTCGTGTCCAGTCTTGAGTGGTTGGGTGACGAAGTTGCACGCTAATCAGGAATGGCTCTCGCGACAACTGACAAAACTGACAGTTGAAGTTCTGCGAAAATTGGTTTTCAGCAACATGCAGGCAACACAAAGCCCCGCCATTCACATGGCGGGGCTTTGGTGTTTCAACTTCCGATCACTCAGACCTGCGGATCACCGACATGCAGGATCTTCATGCCGTTGGTGCCACCGGTGGTGTGGTAGCTGTCGCCCTTGGTCAGGATGACCCAGTCGCCTTTTTCCACGACGCCGCGCTTGGTCAGCTCGTCGATGGCTTTCTGGCTGACTTCGTGCGGTTCCAGCGAGGCCGGATCGAACGGGATGGTGTAGACGCCACGGAACATCGCCGCGCGGGCCTGGGCTTCGCGGTGCGGAGTGAACGCGTAGATCGGCACCGAGGAGCGGATACGCGACATGATCAGCGGGGTGAAGCCGCTTTCAGTCAACGCAATGATCGCTTTGACGCCCGGGAAGTGGTTGGCGGTGTACATGGTCGCCAGCGCAATGCTCTCGTCACAGCGGCTGAACTCCTTGCCGATGCGGTGGCTGGAGGTTTTGCCGGTCGGGTGCTTCTCGGCGCCGACGCAGATGCGCGCCATCGCCTGCACGGCTTCCAGTGGGTACAGGCCAGCGGCAGATTCGGCCGACAGCATGACGGCGTCGGTGTAGTCGAGCACGGCGTTGGCCACGTCGGACACTTCGGCGCGGGTCGGCATCGGATTCTGGATCATCGACTCCATCATCTGCGTTGCTACGATCACCGCCTTGTTGTGGCGACGGGCGTGCAGAATGATTTTCTTCTGAATGCCCACCAGCTCGGCATCGCCGATTTCCACACCGAGGTCGCCACGGGCAACCATCACTGCGTCGGAAGCCTTGATCAGGCCGTCGAGGGTTTCGTCGTCGGCCACGGCTTCGGCGCGTTCGATCTTCGCCACCAGCCAGGCGGTGCCGCCGGCCTCGTCACGCAGTTGACGGGCGTATTCCATGTCGGCGGCGTCACGCGGGAAGGACACCGCGAGGTAGTCGACTTCCATCTCGGCGGCGAGCTTGATGTCGGCCTTGTCTTTTTCAGTCAGGGCCGGAGCGGTCAGACCGCCACCACGACGGTTGATGCCTTTGTGATCGGACAGCGGACCGCCGATGGTCACCACGCAATGCAGCTCGGTGGCCGTGGCGGTTTCAACGCGCATCACCACGCGGCCGTCGTCGAGCAGCAGCTCGTCGCCAACGCCGCAGTCCTTGACCAGATCCGGGTAGTCGATGCCGACCACCTGCTGGTTGCCTTCGGTCAGCGGATGACTGGTGGAGAAGGTGAACTTGTCACCGATCTTCAGCTCGATCTTCTTGTTGGCGAATTTGGCGATACGGATTTTCGGGCCTTGCAGGTCGCCGAGCAGGGCGACGAAGCGGCCGTGCTTGGCAGCGAGGTCACGCACCAGC
>Ga0157369_10002090_pt1 | contig 24149 bp, 27 predicted proteins | sample C25metaG_FD_113461 | JGI IMG/M metagenome (GOLD analysis project Ga0157369, IMG submission 113461) | Corn rhizosphere microbial communities from Kellogg Biological Station, Michigan, USA - C2-5 metaG | ecosystem: Host-associated > Plants > Roots > Rhizosphere > Soil | place: USA: Michigan... | reverse complement strand
GAATCAAAATACATACCTCCCAAATTTGTGATGGTCGTGGGTTGGTCTCCGACATTCCATGCTGTTATGGAGATGTATGTATTCTGGTCCTCAACTGGACCGCTGTAGATCCTCATCCCAGTCGTAGCGGACATATCTATCTTCGCGCCAGAAGCTAGCCACTTGTAAGCGTCCCAGCCTAGAACGAAGGTGGAAACCACGGCCGCATATGCGGCAAGCCCAAGCGTCAATAATTCGTTGGTATTGAACGCATACGGTGCTACGGAAGCCAGAGCCATTGCGATTTTCCGTTTTAGAGAAATAATGTTAGGGCCACGATATCTGGGCACACTGCCAAACGTATAGTCTGACCTCGACTAACTACCAACTCCAGTCTGCACGTGGCCAACATAACGCCAGGCCTCTGCATGTGGAGAGCCTGTCGCTCCAATCCCCAGCACTTGCTACAAGCGTTTGCGCACGGGCAAAAAACGCCCTACCTATGAGTGTCCGTTCATCATCCGCGTCAGTGAGTAGCGCGGCCATCGGCTATACCGGCTTATAGGTGATTCCCTTTTTCGGGAAAGGCGTCGGAAAAAGGTAATTTGGGTAAGCCGAATGGTCGATCTGGCTGAGAGCCTTGATTTCACTAGGCTGCAAAGGATCGGCCCAAAGTGATTTTTGAGTAATGTAGAGGTAAGATAATTACCTTTTAAGGAAGTAATATTTGTTTTTTTGCATCCCTTATAAATCAATCACTTACCGTCACATTACCTTTTTCATTACTCAAGATTACTTTTTGAGGTAAGCCAGCAAAGCCAATGAATCCGGAGCTTTCGCCGGTGTTCCGATATTCGAATTACCACATTACTTTTTTCCGACGCTGTTCCTGAAAAACAAGCATCGGATGAATCTTCTACCGACCTCCCAAATCCGCCGGTCTGCCCTATCAAACGGCCCACACTTCGCAGGGATCCGCAGGCTTTCTGGCCCTCGAATCCCCCACTACAGCGCCCGGCCTTGGGTGCGCTCGGCCAGATGCAGCTCTGCGGAAGAAAAGATACATTTAGCCCGCAGGCGAGGTGGGGGGACGACCGCGCGCGCAAAACATCTCACTCAAATGCTGGCGTGTCGTTGATTGCATATTGCTAAAATCTAGATCAAAAAAACGGCGACCTCTCAGCCACCCTACTAAAACTCACAAAACCTAGAAAATTGAAAAATCGAAATCAACTTCATTTTCTGGATGAACAGTTTTGAAAATGGCGTAACCATAAATACTCACGTCATCATCCACCCACCCTTCGGTGCGAATAAAGGATGCTAAAGCATTCATATGTGCGCCTGAGGTAACAACATCATCAACGAGGATCACGTAATTTACACCCTCTAGCTTTTCACCTCGGCCAGGAAACATCCCGAGTGTTTCAAAATGATCGGCAGCAATACGACGACCAGATGACAAATGAGAAGGTATCTTGGGCAAGTAACGCTCGAACGCGTCTACCACTTTGACTTCTAAGCTATCAGATTCTTCCGTTATCCACTGCGCCCACCAATCACAGATTAAAGAAACTGTATGCGTCAGATTGCATTCGCGAGGGACAGAAGGAGGTACTGGAACAAGTACTACTTTCCCCTCAATACCATTACCGTTACACCAAGCAAGAAACTCTCTTTTAAAAAACCCTGCCTTCCGCTTAAGTGGGCCAGTCGCAAATATACCTTGGCGACCATACATAGACATCGGAGCATTTCTATTATGATGCGCCTCGTCATAGTCTTTTGATTTTTTGACCACCCATCTTAAATCCCGGGAAGCATATTTATCATCAACACTTCGATAATGATCAGAATTGGGGACATATTCACGCCCATAGCCTATTTCTTTATCCTGAAGCTCCACCGCGACCATATCATCAACATTACAAGTTATATAATCTTTTTTAAAATCATAATTTTCAAAGTTAAGCTTGCCATTCAAAAACAAATCAACTGCAACTTTCAACTGGTCAAAATCATAAACAGGCACAGTCGGCCGGGACCACTTCACCATTTGCCACTCATGTTTAGTGCCCCACCCGGCGAAAATCGAAGGTGCTTGAATCGAGTGGGCGAAATACATATCTTTAGGACTATCACCCACCACAACAAAGTTCAACTCATTAAGGGGGTACCCCAACACCTCAACCAAGACAGAGCTTATAGAATCAAAGTCTACAAGAGGTTTGCCTTGCGCCCCAAAAACCAATCTCGGATCGACGTTATAACCACATAACGACAAGACTTCTAAACAATAACTTTTGGGGGAGTCCGATACCACTATGACTCTATGATTTTCGCTATTCGCAGCTTTATTGACTGACTCCACTAACCTTTTATCGTAAGCAGACACATTAACTATTCCGCTTTGCAAGGCAGAGGCTATCGTCTCACGGCCAATCCCACTAGTAAGATAAGGCCGACAAGCTTCCGTCTCTGCCAAAGTTAAATCCAAGTCAAATATGATCACCTGCATCGAAGTCTTCCCTGATTACTTTGATTTTCTCTTTATACTTGAGAACCCAAGAATAACTTAATTCTCTAATATTATTCTCTAGTACATATAATGGCTTGCCCTGCTCTAGGCATATGCGTATAGCATACTGCGTACCACTTTTATCTCCAGCACGCGCAACAACAACTCCGTCACTGGATAACGCTACAGTTGTTCTATTTCTGTTAGCAAAAAAAGACCCGAACGACCCTATGCCTATCGGATATTCGGTCACTAGAAGATTGGAAAGTCCAATTTCCTTCTGTAGCGCCGTGTTGCTTTTGGGATAGCAAACATCTAAAGGAGTGCCTAGAACGGCAATCGTTCTTCCACCAAACTTAATTGCTATATCATGCCCTAAAGTATCCGACCCTTCAGCCAAACCACTTACAATAGTTTCATAACCAGATCGCATCAGCCTTTTTAATACTCTTTCCCCGTGATTTATATGACGCTGATCTTCCAATTGGCGCGTACCTACAAATGCAATACTCTTCTGCGCATAAAGCAGACTAATATCACCTTGCGTATAGATAATTGGAGGGGTACCTTTATGATCAAGAAGTTTTTTGGGATACCTCTCATCAAGACAACTTATAGACTCAAACAAAGATCTAAACCGATTAATCTTTTCATAAACCTTTATAGCTATAGAATCATCTACTGGTAAAAAAGAAAAGAACTCATCATAGATCGCCTCTACTGAGCCAGCGCGTAACAACATCGCCCTGAAGTCATCATTTGCTTTCGCACTTCCGACGCCAATTTTTTTTGAAAGAATTAAAACAGCATGTACCCATGCGATTTTCTTGTTCGCACATTCAATATCTTGGAGAAGCAACTCATCTATCCTTTTAGATATTCCTAATCGAACGACGATCCCTAAAAGAACGACAATGGAATTAGAGATGAACACCAAACATAAGTGATGTCACTTTAGCATCATTTTTTGCAATGTCAAAATTTTCGATAGGTCGTCTTTTTTCGCGGTAGCGTACATCAACATCGGAGCTGACTCATCCTTAATGATAATGCACACGATAAAACAATTACTTATTCCTAAAAGCTATAACCTCCTCATTAGACCACTCATTTACTTGAGTGAACCGATTTTGCAACGTCTCAAGCTCATTCATTATCCATAGTTCTGTTGCTTCTCTCACCGAGCCAAAGCCACCAGCATTTTGCGGAACTATTCCCATCAACTGCGGTGGAATGCGCAGACTCGCCAACACATCATCCCTGGTCTGATTCTTGATCGAGTTGAACTCATCCTTCGCCGCCACCTCGCTGACTGGGATCAGCTGAATCCCGTCCTTCTTGCCGGTCGGCGAGTAAACGAACAAATTCCGGAAATTGCCTGGCCCCTTCGACTCCTTCAGTGCCTTGCGCAACGCATCAATGTCCGCCTCGGTCTGCGCCGCGTCTGTCATGTACAGGATGAATCCGGCATGACTACCATTCTCGTAATATTTGCGCCGAAACAACGTCGCCGACTCGTTCAATAACGCCGACTGCAACGCACTGATCCACTCCGGCAGCCCATATATCTCCTGATGCAAATCCGCCTCCCGCAAATGACAAATACTGTCCGGCTCAAACGCATGCTCATCCTTCCACCCACGCACTTGGTAAAACTGCCCATCCGGCCCGGCACGCATGTACTTGGCCAACGGCGTTTCCAATTTGCGCATCCCGCCCAACCGAGAGCGGCGCCTTTCAAGGTAGCCATTGCCCAGGCACAGAAAGTCCAACGCGAACTGCTCAAACGAAGCCCGCGACAGCAGCGGATGCGGGATAAACGTCTTGCTCAACAGGTTGCGCTTGAACATCAATCCCGAATGCAAATGCACACTCGCCCCCACCGACTGAGCCAGCCCATCCAGCGAAAGCGGCGGCTCATACCACCGCCCGTTATACCAGCACTCCAGATAATCGAAAACCTCCCGCCCCCCCAGCACCGGCGTCGGCTCGCCGAAAGAAAATACCTGCGTTCCGCCACCCGTGACGGGTGTGGTCGCGGGCAAAGTTGGGTTAGCCATTTGTTCGGTCATCAGTAAATCTCCATACGCCCAGTGTTGGCAGTCGTCTGCCCCTCAAGCGGTTCGTGGTGCAATGCGTGAAAGAGCGCCCAAGCCAAGTCGGCATGGCCGGTGTTGTCGTTGCGGCCGGCGGTGTAGGTGTACTGGCGTCCGCCAGCGGTGACGGTTTTGCGGATCGCCATCAGCGACTGGGCCATGTCGGTCCAGCCGGCGTCGAATTCGAGCCGGCCCTTGTGGATCACGTCGTAGGCCTTGAGTACCAGGCGGGTTTTGACTTCGGGCGAGTAGCTGAAGGTGGTCACCGCCGGGAAGAACTGGCGCACCAACTGGGCCACGCCGCTGCCCAAACCAGTTACATCGATGCCGATGTAAGTCACCCAGTAGCGGTCGCAGACGCTCTTGATGAACGCGGCCTGCGCGGCGAAGTCCATGCCACGGAACTGGTGACGTTCGAGGATGCGGAATTTGCCGCCCGGTACCAGCGGCGGCGCAACCACAACCATGCCGGAACAGTCGCCCGTCTCGGCCGGGTCGTAACCGATCCACACCTGACGGCCCCCGAACGGGCGCATGGCGAAAGGTTTGTAGTCCTCGGCCCACTCGACCCAGCTATCCACCATGCACGACTGCAACAGGGTCAGCGGGAAGATGCTCGCGCCGTCGTCGACGAACTCACACATCAGCAGGTTGGCGAACGCTTCGGGACTGTATTCGCGGCGCAGCTCTTCAATGTCAAAGAGGTCGCAACCGCCCCGCTCCGCGTCGAGGATCGTGACGATCTGCCGCCACAACCGATCCTCACAGAACCGGCCCTGCTGGAGCGCGCCGTGGGACACATCAACCTTCGTATGCTGCGCGGCGGGCTTGCCCTTGTTGAAGCGTTCGCCCGTCCAGAAGGTGTACGCCTCATGGGCCATGCTCGACGGCGTCGAGAAGTAGGTTTTGCGCCACTTCTTGTGCATCGCCATGCCCGAGGCGACCTTGTTCAGCTCCTCGAACTTGAACGTCCAGAAGAACTCATCGAAATAGAAATTGCCGTGATAGCCCTGGGCAGTGCGAGCGTTGGTACCGAGAAAAAACAGCTCGGCGCCGTTGGGCAGAACGATGGGATCGCCAGTCAGCTCGACGCCGATCACCTCACGGCAGAACGCCTGAATGTAGCCCCGGAACAGATAGGCTTGGTTCTTCGAAGCCGACAGGAAGATCTGGTTGCGCCCAGTGTCTAGCGCATCGATGAACGCCTCGCGGGCGAAGTAGTAAGTCGCACCGATCTGCCGGCTCTTGAGGATGACGCGGGTGCGCTGATTGCCAGCGCGATACCAGTCCTTCTGGTAGTCAAAACAGCCATCAATGAAGGGCTCACGCAGCAGCTCAACCTGGTCTTCGTCAATCTCGTTCTTAACGGCCTTTTTCTTCGGCTCGGCGTTGCGCTTGGCAAGGTTCGGATTGAGGTCGGTTTCGGTACCGCCCCCCTGAAAGCGCTGAATCCGCGCTTGGCGCTCCAACTGCCGGTGCAACAAATCGATCTCTTTGAAATCGCCGCCGCTTTTCCCCTCCTTGAGGATCAGTTGCACTAACCGCGCTTCCAGTGCCCCGCCGATGCGTTCGACGTTATCAGCCCGATCCCACTCATCGCGGGCCTTCCAACTGTGTAGCGTTTTTTCCTTTTCGCCCGTTGCCTCGGCAATCTCGCAGACACGCCACCCCATCCAATACAGAAACTTGGATTGGCGGCGCGGATCCATGGGCAACAGTGCGGTCGTAGTCATGGCCGCGATGCTGCCGCCCATGCCGAGGACTCAATAGCGCCGCCTCTTGTACCGCCCTTCCCTACAGTCCCGCCTCATTGCCGCAACTCGCGCGCGTCACGACCATGCCCTCATCGCAGGCATTTAGCGCCCAAGCAAATAAGGTTTCCCGGCATGAAGAAATTCCGCAGCAACTGGTTCCGCGTCGCCGTCGAGGGCGCTACCTCGGACAAGCGCACCATCAAGCGCAATTGGCTGGAACAGGCGGCGAAGAACTTCAACCCATCCACTTACGGCGCACGGATCTGGCTTGAGCATTTCCGCAGCTTGCTACCCGACAGCCCATTCAAGGCCTACGGCGATGTATTGGCGGTGAAAACGGAAGAAGTGGACATCAATGGACAAAAGAAACTGGCCCTGTTCGTCCAAGTCGAGCCGACGGCTGATCTGATCGCCATGAACAAAGCAAAACAGAAGATCTACACCTCAATCGAAATCGACGACAGCTTCGCCGATACCGGTGAGGCCTACATCGTGGGTCTCGGCGTGACCGATTCACCGGCCAGCCTTGGCACCGACGTCTTGTCGTTCTCGGCCCAGAAACCGGACGTCAGCCCGTTCAAGGATCGCCACTACTCCGCGACTTCGATGTTCACCGAGGCACTGGAAACAGAGCTGACGTTCGAGGAGTTCGAAGAAAAACCGAGCATCGGCGCTCACCTACTCAGCACGGTGAGAAGCCTGCTCGGCGGCAAGCAAAGCAAGGATGACAACGAGTTCGCTCAAATGAGCCAAGCAGTCGAAACCGTAGCCGAACACGTCAAGGATCTGCCCGCCCAAATGGCAGCCGTGAAGAAGTTTTCGACAAGCCTGCAGACCCGGCTGGATCAACTGAGCAAAGACTTCACCGAACTGAAAACCCAACTTTCCACCACCCAGGATCCCAACCAGAAAACGCGCCCTCCGGTAACCGGCGGCGACAACTCGGTAGTGACTGACTGCTGAAAGTCAGCCCCGCATAACCAAGGACGACCATCATGCGCAACGACACACGCGTTCTCTTTAACGCGTACCTGCAACAGCTCGCCCAACTGCACGGCGTGAGTGATGTCACCACTAAATTCACCGCCGCACCTAGCGTTGCCCAGACGCTGGAAACCCGTATTCAAGAATCAAGCGCATTCCTCAGCTCGATCAACATCTACGGCGTATCCGAACAGTCCGGCGAGAAGATCGGCATCGGTATCGACGGCACCATTGCCAGCACCACCGACACCACCGTCAAGGATCGCGAACCCCGCGACCCGAGCAGCATGGACAACCGCGGGTACACCTGCACCCAAACCAACTTTGACACCGGTCTGCGTTACCAGAAGCTGGATCAATGGGCGAAATTCAAAGACTTTCAGGCGCGCATCCGTGACGCGATCATCAAAGTTCAGGCGCTCAACCGGATCATGATCGGCTGGAACGGCACCAGCCGCGCCGCCACTTCAAACCCGGCCAACAACCCGCTGTTGCAGGACGTCAACATCGGCTGGCTGCAAAAAATGCGCGTAGAAAACGAAGCCCGCGTCATGGCCGAAGTAGTGGCAGGCAGTGGCAAGATCGAGATCGGCGCCGGCAAAGACTTCGAAAACATCGATGCACTGGTTGTCAGCATGGTTAACGAGTTTATTGACCCGTGGTATCAGGAAGACACCGATCTGGTGGTCATCTGCGGCCGTCAGCTGTTGGCAGACAAGTACTTCCCGATCATCAACAAAACGCAGGCACCAACTGAAATGCTGGCTGCTGACATCGTGACCAGCCAGAAACGTCTGGGTAATCTGCCGGCCGTCCGGGTGCCGCACTTCCCGGCCAACGGCCTGCTGGTGACTCGCCTCGACAACCTGTCGATCTACTGGCAAGAAGGCACCCGCCGCCGCACCGTCGTCGACAACGCCAAACGTGACCGCATCGAGAACTTCGAATCAGTCAACGAAAGCTACGTGATCGAAGACCTGGGCTGCGCCGCCATGGCCGAAAACATCACCCTGAGCTGAGGCGGACACCATGACCAACCCCTGCCGTCGCCATTTTGTTCGTGTCAGTGCCGCCATCGAAGCGGCAGCGGCCAACCCCACTCAAACCATGGCCGGCGCCACGGCCTACGAACATCAGCTCAATCAACTGCTGCAAGACCGTCTGCGCCTGAAGCAGGTGCAATCCAACCAGGGCAAAGCCGAACTCAAGCGTCAGTTGCTGCCCGATTACATCCCCTACGTGCAAGGCGTGCTCGAGGGCGGCAAAGGCGCACAGGATGAAGTGCTGACGACCATTATGGTGTGGCGCATCGACGCCGAAGACTTCAGCGGCGCCCTCGACATTGCCGACTACGTGCTCAAACACAAATTGATCATGCCTGACCGGTTCGAACGTACCACCGGCTGCCTGGTCGCGGAAGAAGTTGCCACCGTCGCGCTCAAGGCGCTGAAAGTCGGCGAACCGTTTGAGCTGGCGATTCTGCAACGCACCGCTGAACTTACCGACGCCGAGGACATGCCCGATCAGGCACGCGCAAAGCTGTTCCTCGCCATGGGCCGCGCCACGTTGGAAGGCCTCACCGACGATCAGCCCGGCCAACCGGGACAAGTTCAGGCCGGCATCGACTTGTTGAAAAAAGCCATCGACCTGCACGACGCCTGCGGTGGCAAAAAGGATCTGGAGCGGGCCGAACGCCTGCTCAACAAACTTGCTGCCACTGGCAGTTAACCGAGCGTCCCCACGCACCCCGCCGGCTCGGGGCGGATCGGCCAGGCCGCTCCCCCTGAACGTAAAGCCCCGACCACCGGCGACCTACAACAGAGCGCAGAATCATGAGCGGATTCGTAGCGGGCGGCAGTACCAGTCCGGCCCCCAGCGGCCACATCAACACCGACCCCTTCTGGCCATCGATCGACCTCGACGACGTGCGCGGCACTTTGCGCATCGACTCCAGCGTCACGCCGATCCGTCTGGAAACCGCGACCATCGCCGCTGCCATCAGCGTGAACCGCGAGTTTGCCACCTGGCGCCACGCCAAACAGGCCGAAGGCTACGCCACTCTCGTGGACGTACCGGCCGAGCAAATCGAGGACAAATCTGAACTCGTTCACCTCTACCAACGAGCGATCTACGCCGCGACCGGAGCGGAGATCTGCGAGCGTTACCGCTCCTACGACAGCACCAACAGCGGCAACCAGAACGCCGAAGAACTGACCCCGAGCATCGACGAATTGCGCCGCGACCAGCGCTGGGCCGTGCGCGACTTCCTCGGCCTCGGCCGCACCACCGTGGAGTTGATCTGATGCCCGTCAGCATCCGCGCCCAGCAGAACGACACCGTCGATGCCCTGTGCTGGCGTCACTACGGCCGCACCGCCGGTGTCACCGAAGCCGTTCTCGAAGCCAACCCCGGCCTTTCCGACCACGGCCCGACCTTGCCGCAAGGTCTCCTGGTGCAGATGCCAGAAGCCCAAGCCGCCGCCCCGCAACGGCAGATGGTGAACCTATGGGACTGAACCGCCCACACCGCGCCCTTGAACCCAACCACTCTGGATCATGGAATGAAACACATGCCTGACCGTCCCGACACTTGGGCCTGGCTCGCCGCCTGGCTCGAACAGAACTGGCCCGCCATTTACTCCGGCCTACTGGCCGTAGTCATCGCAAGCCTTCGCGTGATCTATGGCGGCGGCACCGTGCGCCGGATGGTGATCGAGGCTCCTCTTTGCGGCGCACTCGCGCTTTCCGCAAGTCATGGGCTTTCGCTGCTGGGGATTCCCATTTCTGCCGCACCTTTTTTCGGGGGTGTGATCGGCCTTCTGGGCGTTGAAGGCACCCGTGCTGCAGCCAAGAAGTTTTTCAACCGCAAGGTCTAACGGACATGATTTACCAACACTAACAGGTCCGCCAATGAACAAGCCCGACAGCCTGAAAGCGCACCTGCTCGCCACCGTGGCCGAACTCAAGCACAACCCCGACCGACTGTTGATCTTCATCGACAACGGAAAGATCCGCTGCACCGCCGCGCAGACGTTGTCGTTCGAATACAGCTTCGACCTGCAAGTCATCCTTACTGACTTCACCGGCCATCCCGATAGCGTCATGCTGCCGCTGCTCGGTTGGTTGAGTGTTCATCAGTCCGAACTGCTGGAGAACCTGAACAAGGCCGCTGACGGCATTCAGTTCGAGGCGGACATTCTCGACAACAGTAAAGTGGATATGAGCCTGACGTTGCCGCTGACGGAGCGTGTGGTGGTGGGTAAGGATGACCAGGGCAATATCACCATTCGACATCCAGGCGAGCCGCAACGGGCTGCTGACTTTCTTGATTCAAACTGGATACCAAGTGCAGAGGGCACAGGGAGCGAATGGATGGTGCCGAAATGACCAATCGATTGGAAGCGCTGGAGGATTGGGCGGCGGGATTGCTGGGCCGGCTTGAGCCGGCGTCGCGCAATAAGTTAGCCCGAAGCGTTGGCCAGGCATTGCGAAGAAGCCAGCAGCAACGAATCATGGCCCAGCAGAACCCGGATGGCAGTAAATATCTGCCGCGCAAGCGAAGGAACTTGAGAGGTAAACAAGGCCGGGTGAAACGCAAAGTGAAGATGTTTCAAAAACTACGGACAGCCTCCTTCCTCAAGGTGCAGGGTGATGGGAGCTCTATAAGGGTGGGCTTTACCGGACGAATTGCCCGGATCGCGCGAGTGCACCAATATGGTTTGAAAGATCGTCCAGAAAAAGGTGCTCCCGACGTAAGCTACAACAAACGGGAGTTGCTTGGCTTTACGGACGCAGATATCGATTTGATGCGTGACAGATTGCTTGAACATCTCACAAGCAGATAGCCTGGAGATAAGCCTATCGTGAAACCCAAAAAATCTCGTCTTGAGCAGAACCATCAGCATCACGCCATGTCACTTTCGCCTGATACTTCATTGAGTTCCCCATGTAAAACGCAGCTTTTAATTTGATGACGGATCTTGGCTTCAAAATTGGGTGAGGCAGTTTGTACTGAGCGTCATACAATGGGTTATCATCACAGTCGATCAATTCGAAGTTCACATCATATGCGCTACCTTGGCCGTTATTTGCGACAACAAACTCAGAACTGTCACCGAGCTTATTAATCCTCACATGCATGCTCGCTTTGTCTTTTAGGACTTTTTGCTCCTCTATTTCTTCGATTTGGTGCGCAGAAAGCTCAGCCGTTATTCTTTCAAGCCTAAGTTGCTCTTCACTAATTTTACGCGTACGAACAAGAGAAACAGCCGAAACGATAATCGCCAATACAGAGATCAACAGAGTTAGAATTTCAAAAAGACTCATTTAAATCGCCCTTTGAACGTTTTTTTGAGCATATCCTCTATGTATTTTTTGGCTTCTGGGATCGCAATCTGCTTGGCCTGTTCGATACCAACCTCCTTTAGGTCAGCGAGCTTAATTTGTAAACCGCAGAAATTACAGGTAACGAGATCTTCGTTCTGCACGTCGTCAGGCTGTTGAAATTCAACTGCACCACACTGCGGACATTGAATTGAAATATGAGTAGTTTTTATCATCGCTGTCGTCCAACTAGACCAATTTAAGAAGCTCGGCAGACATAAAGTGGGCGCAAGCACCCATCGCTCTACGGCCTGTCGGTCTCCGATACTCGGATTATAGTTATTAATGGGGTAAAGCAAGGACGAGACAGCACTTTTTGTAAACGACTGCTGCACAAATAGCCATGGCTGCATTGGCATACATATGGCGCCACTATCGGCGCCATGAACGACTTAGCCACCCTCGTCCGCCTGATCGAAAACCTCATCCGCCTCGGCACCATCGCTGCCGTCCAGATAAAGCCCCCGCGCGTGCAGGTCAAAACTGGATCGCTCACCACCGGCTGGCTCCCATGGATCGCCGCGCGCGCCGGCGCCGACCGGGAATGGAACCCGCCCACTAAAGGCGAGCAGGTCATTCTGTTCAGCCCATCCGGTCAACTCGGCAACGGCGTGGTCCTGACAGGCGTTTTCAGTGACAACATGCCGGCCAATGGCGACCGCGAAGGCCTTCACCGCTGCACCTACCGTGATGGCACCGTCATCGAGTACGACAGCGTCACGCACTACCTCAACGCCACGCTGGCCGAAGGCGGCACCACCAACCTGATCAGCACGGGAGGCATCCACATCGTCGGCCCGATCACCCACGAGGGCGACTACACCCAGACCGGTAACCAGAACATCACCGGCGCGGTCACCGTGTCCGAAGACGTCATCGCGGCCGGCATCAGTCTGGTGAAGCACCTGCACGGCAGTGTCATGTCCGGCAACGCGAAAACGGGGAAACCGGAATGAACCGAGAAACCGGCGCAGCCCTCGGCCTGGTCGAACACATCGCCCAGTCCATCACTGACATCCTGACTACTCGCATCGGTACGCGCGTCATGCGCCGCGAATACGGCAGTCTGCTCCCTGAGTTGGTCGATCAGCCGTTTAACGACTTCACCCGTTTGCAGGTCTTCGCCGCTACCGTCATGGCGCTGATGCGTTGGGAAACCCGCATCAGCCTCAGCCGTATTCAGTTCGTCGGCGCGAACCTGCAGGGCCAGGCATCGCTGGAATTCGAAGGCACCATCGTCGACAACAATCAGCCGCTGAGCCTGAGCGTGCCTCTGCAACTGGGAGGCAGCGTATGAATACTTTCGTCGCCATCGACCTCGGCCAACTGCCGGCGCCGCAGATCGTCGAACAGATCGACTACGAGCAGATCCTCGCCGAGCGCAAGGCGTACGCCATCAGCCTCTGGCCTGTGGAGGAACAAGCCGAGATCGCTGCACGCCTCAACATGGAGTCGGAGCCGCTGACCAAATTACTCGAGGAGAATGCCTATCGCGAAACCGTCTGGCGTCAGCGGGTCAATGAGGCATCGGTTGCCAACATGCTCGCCCTGGCCAAAGGCACCGACCTCGAACAGCTCGCCGCCAACTTCAACGTGAAGCGGCTGGTCATTCAAGCTGCAAACCCGACTGCCGTGCCGCCCCTCCCCAAGCTGATGGAAAGCGACGACAGCCTGCGCGAACGTGCGCAAATGGCATGGGAAGGCCTCAGCACCGCCGGCCCGCGCAACAGTTACATCTTTCACGCCCGATCCGCTGACGGTCAGGTCGCCGACGCCACTGCCGAAAGCCCGGCGCCGGCCGAAGCCGTGGTCACCGTGCAATCGGTGCTGGGCGATGGCACCGCGTCGCCGGCACTGCTCGACATGGTCAAAACCTACCTCGGCGACGACGACCGCAGGCCCGTCGCGGATCGCCTTACCGTTCAGGGTGCGGAGATCATCAATTACCAGATCAAAGCCAGGATCCATCCGCTGAGCAACGGCCCTGAAACTGAATTGGTCCTCGTAGCGGCCGAAGCCCAGTTGCTCCAGTTCGTGCATCAGCGCCGACGCCTGGCACTGGAAGTTTCCGAATCCATCGTGCATGCCGCGCTGCACGTCGAGGGCGTGCGCAAAGTCGTGTTGGAAGACTGGCAAGACATCGTCGCCACCAAGTACCAGGCGCCGTATTGCACAAGCGTGCAACTGACATTGGGGGTTGAGTGATGACCCACCAACCCCTGCTGCCGGGAAACTCGACACCATTAGAGCGACAGGCCGCACAAGCGTTGGCAGAAATTCAGCGCGTGCCGATTCCGTTGCGCACGCTCTACAACCCAGACCAGTGTCCCCTGCCCTTATTGCCGTATTTGGCTTGGGCGTTTTCGGTGGATCGCTGGGACAGCAAATGGTCAGAAGCCGCCAAGCGTGCCGCCTGCCGCGCCGCGTATTACGTGCACTCGCACAAGGGCACTATCGGAGCTTTGCGCCGGGTCGTTGAACCGCTCGGCTACCTGATCGAGGTCGCCGAATGGTGGCAGACCGTTCCGCCCAGTCAACCGGGCACCTTCGCCTTGCGCATCGGCGTCCTCGACTCCGGCATCACCGAAGCTATGTATCAGGAACTGGTCTGGCTGATCGACGACGCCAAGCCGCTCACCCGCCATCTCACCGGCCTCGACATCATCCTTGAAACCCGACTCGACGCCTTCGTTGGCTTCGCCGTTTACGACGGCGACGAAATCGACGTGTATCCCTGGAGCAACCCGGACATCGACGCATCCGTCCGAGGCTACACCGGCGTGAGCCTCTACACCCTCGACGAACTGGACGTGTATCCCCATGGTTGATCAGAACTCTATTTTCGGCGGCATGCTGACGACGCTGGGCGTTGCCAAGAAAACCCGTTGTGACGCGCTAGGCGTCAGATGGAAACCAAGTTATATGCTGCTCGGCGACGCCAACGGTTCGGATCCTGTACCTAGCGCAGAGCAAACCAGTCTCATAAATCAGCGATACCGCGCCCCGCTCAATAACCTGTATGTCTCGCCCACTGATGAAAATATCCTGATCGCCGAACTGGTGCTGCCCCCGGATGTGGGCGGATGGTGGATACGCGAGCTCGCTCTTGAGGACGATGCTGGGGTTTTCTCGGCGGTTGCCAACGTCGCGCCAAGCTACAAACCACTGCTCGCACAGGGCTCGGGCCGCAATCAGATTGTGCGAATGCACATCACCACCAGTGGTACGTCAGACATAGAGCTGAAAATTGATCCTTCGGTGGTTATGGCCACGCGCGACTACGTAGATCGCGCTCTCAGAATCGGATCTGTTGTCATCAGGTTATCTTCAAACCGAACCCTAAAGCCGAGCGAGCTGGGCCTTGTTCTAGCGAATGCCGCTGCCTCTTCGCTGACCATTGAACTGCCCTCTTCTGATGCGAGCATCAGCGGACGTGACATCATCGTTTACCGCACAGACAACAGTATTCATCGCCTGATCGTCCGAGCGACGGACAAGAACACATTGAAATTTCACACGCATCTAAGCCCGACTGGTTATCCCTTTATGGTGTTAATGGGCGCGGGGGATTGGTGGCACCTGCGCAGCGACGGCACAGGAAGCTGGTGGCCGGTTGGACGCTTCGACAGCACTCCTCTTGGACGTCCAGTATTTGAAACCACTACTGCGTTCAACCCTGGCGGTTACGGCCCACTGAACGGGCAGCTGCTCAAGAGAGCTGAATGGCCCTGGCTTTGGGATCACGCGCAACAGTCAGGCATGCTCTATGCAGAAAGAGAGCAGCGGATGGAAGGCGCATGGAGCAGCGGAGATGGTCGCACGACGTTTCGCTCACCCGAGGCGCGGGGTGAGTTTCTAAGAGTGCTCGATCAAGGGCGCGGGGTTGATAGAACCCATGTGACCGGCATTGCCAAAAAGGGCAGTTCAGTCATTACAGAAATCAGAACTCATGCCCGTCTCGTACCTGGGATGCTCATCGAAGGTCGTCATCTGCCTCGGGGCAGCAAAATTACCAAAGTGAACGATGGGGAAATTGTCGTTTCCAGCAAATCCGAAAAGGACGGATACGGAACATGGCAAGTCGCCGGTCGTGTCGCAGGCTCATGGACTTCAGATGCGTTCAGTGATCACACACATTCCGTGTCGCTAGGACAAGGTGTGGGCAATCTCGACTCTCTGGTCCCCGCCTCCGTTGCGCGTGGCAGCGCTGGTTTGCAACACGTCGTCTCACACAATGTTTCGCCTTCCTACATCGGCCACATTGGTGACGCAGAAACTCGCCCTAGAAACATTGCTTACCCTGGCTGCATCAAAATGATTTGAGGACCCTATGATCACTTATCTGATAGACGCCGCCGGGGCCTTGTCCGGTCCTGTGACGTTTCCCCCCATACCGGGCTTCGGCCCACAATTACCGGCTAATGCGGTTCAATTGCCCGAAGAGCTTGCACCACCGAAACCAGATCATGCCTGGGCGATGGTCAAGGGCAAACCTCAGCAGATCCTGGATCTGCGCGGTACGGTTTTCCGCACGGAGGACGGAGCGGCAGAGGCATGGGACGCTCTCGGCGACCTTCCGCAAAGCGTGACGCGCGACCCATGGCCTGGAGAACATTTCATTTGGAAACGCAATCAATGGGTAGTCGATACATTCGCTCGGACGGCTTCACAGAGCGCGATGGCAATTGATCGACGAGACAGTTCACTGCAAGCATCACAGCTGCGCATCGCACCGCTGCAATACGCCGAAAAACTTGGTACCGCGACTCCGAGCGAACTGAAATTGCTGGATGCCTGGATGCGCTACAGCGTCGAATTGAATCGCATCGAACAGCAGGAGCACTTTCCCGAAATCATTGAATGGCCGATACCACCTTCCTCACTCCAACGCCGGTAATACCGCCGACTGTAGCCAATGACCCTACAAACCTTGGCGCGCGACGTAAGCACCCGACAGCGGCAACCTGTGCACCGACTCCACCTCATGCACAGGCCGCTTCCATGTCCGACTTTCTTCACGGCGTCCGGGTCATCGAACTCAACGATGGCTCACGCCCGATTCGCACAATTCCGACCGCCGTCATCGGCATGGTTTGCACAGCCGATGACGCCGACTCGGCAACCTTCCCGCTGGATACGCCTGTGTTGGTCACCAATGTCCAGAGTGCCTTGGGCAAGGCTGGAGAAACAGGAACGTTGGCCGCCAGCCTGCAAGCCATCGCCAGCCAAACCAAACCCTACGTCATCGTCGTGCGGGTTAAACAAGGCCAAGACGAGGCGGAAACCACCAGTGCATTGATCGGTACCACCACCGAGACGGGCAAGTACACGGGCATGAAAGCCTTGCTCGCCGCCAAATCGAGGCTGGGCATGGTGCCACGCATTCTCGGCGTACCAGGACTCGACTCTTTACCGGTCGCCACGGCATTGGCCGCTGTCGCGCAACAGCTTCGCGCCTTCGCTTACATCAGCGCCTGGAATTGCCAAACCAAGGAAGAAGCCGTCGCCTACCGGCGCAATTTTGGCGCGCGAGAGGTCATGGTTATCTGGCCAGACTTCCAGAGCTGGAACAGGACGCTCAATCAAGTCTCGAACGCCAGCGCAGTGGCGAATGCCTTGGGCCTACGCGCCAAGATCGATCAGCAAACCGGCTGGCATAAAACTCTGTCCAACGTAGCCGTCAGCGGCGTGACTGGCATCAATGCCGACGTGTTCTGGGATCTGCAAAACCCGGCGACTGATGCCAACTACCTCAACGCTCATGAAGTCACCACATTGATCAACGAAGGCGGCTTCCGTTTCTGGGGCAGCCGCACCTGTAGCGACGATCCGCAGTTCGCTTTCGAGAACTACACCCGCACCGCGCAAGTGCTCGCCGACACGATGGCCGGCGCGCAGATGTGGGCGATGGACGTACCTCTGCACGCCTCATTGGTGCGCGACATGATTGAGTCCGTCAACGCCGAATTTCGTACCAAGACTGCCGCCGGTTATCTCGTTGGCGGCGGGTGTTGGTACCCCGAAGACATCAACACGCAAGACACCCTCAAGGCCGGCAAGCTCTGGCTGGATTACGACTACACACCGATCCCGCCGCTGGAAGATCTGACCTTGCGCCAGCGCATCACCGACCGCTACCTCATCACCTTCGCCAGCCAGATCAACCGCTAACCGGAGAAAGGCGCCATGGCCCTGCCGCGCAAACTGAAAAACCTCAACCTGTTCAACGACGCGAACAGTTATCTCGGTGTGGTTAAGACCGTCACCCTGCCCCCTCTCGGCCGCAAGATGGAAGCTTATCGAGGCGGCGGTATGAACGGCCCTGTCAAAGCGGATCTTGGCATGTCCGACGATGGCATCCAGTTCGAATGGAAGACCGGCGGACTCGACCTTATTGCTCTGCGTCAGTTCGGCGCCGTCAACGCAGCCGGCGTCGCGTTGCGTTTTGCCGGTGCCTTTCAAAAGGACGACACCGGTGATGTCTGCGCCGTTGAGGTGGTCATGCGCGGCCGTCATGAAACCATCGAAATGGGCGACGCTCAGCCAGGTGAAGACACCGAACACAGCATCACCACTACCTGTTCCTACTACAAGCTGATCGTTGATAACGAAGAAATCATCGAGATCGATTTGCTCAATTTCATCGAGAAAGTGAACGGCGTCGACATGCTCGAAAAGCAGCGCGCCGCGATCGGTCTTTGACCTACGCCCAAACCTTTGGACACTCCCTATGCAAAGCATTGAAACGCACGAAATCAACCCTTCTGTCGATGACAACAGCGTCACTCTCGACACGCCCATCCGTCGCGGAAAAACCACGATCAACACACTCAATCTGCGCAAACCCCAATCGGGTGAACTGCGCGGCGTGCAGTTGATCGAGTTGCTGAACATGGACGTGGCAACCCTGATCAAGATCCTGCCGCGCATCACTTCACCCGGCATTACCGCGCCGGAAGCCGCCGGCATGGACCCGGCGGATCTGCTGGCCTGTGGCAGCAAGATTTCCGCTTTTTTGTTGCAGAAGTCGGTGAAGACGGATGTCTGCCTCGTTGCGTAGAGGACGCCATGGCTGACTTGGCGGTGGTCTTTCATTGGGCGCCAGCGGACATGGATTCGCTGGGCCTTCAAGAGCTGATGGAATGGCGCGAGCGCGCCAGGCTGCGGAGTGTCGCCGATGGCGAATGATTTGAAGCTGCGTGTATTGCTGAGTGCCATCGATCAGGCTACTCGGCCACTGAGGGCAATCAACAACAGCAGCATCGGCGCTGCCCGCGCCTTGAAGGACGCCCGCGAAAAGCTCAAGGCACTCAACTCGCAGCAGAAGGATGTGAGCGCTTGGCGCTCACAACGTGCGGCGGCCGAGATGACGGCTCAGGCGCTGCAAGCAGCACGCAACAAAGTCAGAACGTTGAGTCAGCAAATGGCCGCCACTGCCGCGCCAACCAAGGCCATGACACAAGAATTGCGCAATGCCGTCCGTGAAGCGCAGAAGCTCAAGCAACAATACCAGCACAACGGCGAGCAGTTACAGCGCCTTCGTACTCGGCTGCACGACGCCGGTCTCAGTACCAAAAACCTCAGCCAGCACGAACGTCGCCTGCGTGAGCAAACGGATGCTGCAAATCAAAGCATCACTGAGCAGACCCGACGTTTGGCGGCGTTGGCGACTCAACAGCGCAGGCTGGCAGCGGCCCGTGCCGCTCTACAGAGTCAGCGAGATTTCGCCAGTTCCATCGCTGGAAAAGGCACGGCAGCGGCCGCGAGCGGAGGCGCAGCGCTGTATGCCAGCGCAAAGATGATCATGCCCGGCATCGACTTCGACGCCAGCATGAGCAAAGTGCAAGCGATCACCCGCCTCGATCAAAACGCTCCCGAGCTATTGGACCTGCGCAAGCAGGCACGAGGGTTGGGCAGCTCCACACAATTCACTGCCGGCCAAGCCGCCGATGCTCAGGGTTTTATGGGCATGGCCGGCTTCCAGCCGATAGCTATCAAAGCCGCCATGCCCGGCATGCTCGACCTCGCCTCTGCCGGCGGTACTGAGTTGGCCCAGACCGCCGATATCGCTTCAAACATTCTCTCCGGACTCGGCATGGATGCTGAGCATATGAGCAAACTGAGCGACGTACTCGTCGGCACGTTTACCCGCTCCAACACCAATTTGCAGATGCTCGGCGAAACCATGAAATACGCCGCGCCCATGGCCAAGACCTACGGCGTCGAGCTGGAAACCGCCGCCGCGATGGCGGGCAAATTGGGTGATGCTGGTTTGCAAGGCAGCATGGGCGGCACAGCCCTGAGTTCGATCATGAACCGCTTGGCAGCGCCACCTAAAGCTGCTGAAAAAGCACTCGCACAATTGCAGATCCGCACTGCGGATGCTCACGGCAACTTGCGGAAAATGCCGGACATCCTCAAAGAGATCCACGACAAAACCAAAGACATGGGCACTGCGAAAAAAGGTGGCCTGTTCAAGGCCATTGCCGGTGAAGAAGCCGTCAAAGGCATGGCCCAATTGGTGGATCAGGCTGGCAATGGTGAACTGCAAAAACTGATTGCCAGCTTGCGTGAAAGCCAAGGCGAAGCGGCTCGCACCGCCAAAGTCATGGCTGACAATTTAAAAGGCGACCTGACGGCGTTAGGCAGTGCCTGGCAGGATCTGGGCATTGAATTGCAGGATCAGCAGGACGGGCCTTTACGGTCGCTGATTCAATCCTTCACGGAGGTTATTCGCGGTGTAAAAAGCTGGGCCGCCGAGCATCCAGAACTGGCGGCCGCCATTGTAAAAACCGTAGCAATCATCGCGGGGTTAGCGGTGGTGCTCGGCGGCCTGATGGTTACGGTTGCCGGTGTCATGCTGCCCTTTGTGACGTTACGACTCATGTTCCTGAGCTTGAGGGTTCGCCTGCCAAGCCTGATCAGCCTGTTATGGAATCTTGGTCGCCAGGTGTTGCCGTTCGTGGGGAAAGCGCTGCTGCTCTTGGGCCGCGCGCTCATGTTGAATCCCGTCGGCTTGGCCATCACCGCCATTGCCGGCGCCGCCTACTTGCTCTACCGGAATTGGGACGCCGTGAAGCTCTACTTCACCGATGCCTGGAAAGAGATCAAAGCAGGTTTCAAAGGTGGCACGACCGGCATCCTCAAGACCCTGATCAATTTCAGCCCTGTGGGCTTGCTTTATCAGGCCTTCGCGGCAGTCATGAGATACCTCGGCATTGAGCTGCCCGGTCGGTTTACCGAGTTCGGCGGGATGATCATCGACGGGCTGGTGAACGGGCTGAAGGCGGGGATCGGCAAGCTGAAAAATGTCATGGGGGATATCGGCGACTCCACCATTGGCTGGTTCAAGGAAAAGCTCGGTATCAACAGCCCTTCTCGCGTATTCGCCGAGTTGGGCGGTTTCACCATGACCGGCCTCACTCAAGGACTGGAGCGTCATCAGCGTCAACCGATCGGCGTGCTAAGCGGGTTGACTCAGCGGCTCAATGACACAACCAAAGCGATCAGCTTTATGCCGGGCGCGAGAAACCATTTGCTGACCGTCGATAACCGATCTCCGCTTAAACCTTCATCGCCATCAATTCACGACAGCCACGATAGTTACGAGATCAACATCCACCCTGCCCCGGGCATGGATCCGTTGGCGATCGGTCGTGCAGTGCGCGCCGAGATGACCCGCATCCAGTACGAGAAAGAAGCCCGCCAACGCAGCCGTTTGGCCGATCTGGAGTAACGCCCATGATGCTTGCCTTGGGCATGTTCGTCTTCAGCCTCTCGACCGCTGCCTATCAGGCCCTGCAACGCCAGACCGAATGGCGACACACAAGCAGCAACCGTGTCGGTGCAGCACCGGCCCGGCAGTTTTTGGGTCGGGGTGACGACTCGATCACCCTGCCCGGCGTCATCCTGCCGGAACTGGCCGGCAGCGCGCTCAGCCTCGATGCATTGCGGCTGATGGCCAACACCGGCAAGGCTTGGCCGATGGTCGAAGGCAGCGGCCGGATCTACGGCTTGTGGATCATCGAGAGCCTGAGCGAAACCAAGACCCTGTTTTTCCGTGACGGCACACCCCGACGTATTGAGTTCACGGTGAGTCTCAAGCGCATCGATGACGACCGTATAGATCTGATCGGAACCGGGACCAGCGTGGGCATCAACATCATGAGGACACTGTTGTGATCGACGCCGCCCTCTCCCGCGTTACCGGTTATCTGGACAAGGGCCTCTCACGCTACCAGCGAGAAGTCGCTTATCCAGTGCCGGCCTTCCGCATCACTGTGGACGGCAACGACATCGCTCAGCTGATCAGCCCGCGCTTGATGAGCCTGGACCTGACCGACAATCGCGGCATCGAAGCCGATCAGCTCAGCATCACCCTCAGCGACCATGACGGCCTGCTGGCCATCCCTCCCACCGGCGCGCTAATTCGCGTGTGGCTGGGCTGGAGCGACAACGGCCTGATCGACAAAGGCACCTACACCGTCGACGAAACCGAACACTCCGGCGCGCCCGATGTGCTGACCATTCGCGCTCGATCCGTCGATTTACGTAAGAGTCTGAAGACCAAGCGCGAACGCAGTTGGAGTAACACCACCCTCGGCGACGTGCTCGGAGACATCGCCTTGGGCAACGGCCTGAGCACCACCATTGCCGGCACTCTTGACGGTTTACCCATCCTGCAGCTCGACCAGGCCAACGAATCCGACGCCAATCTGATCAGCCGCATCGGCGAAGAATTCGATGCCGTCGTCACCGTAAAGGCTGGCTGCCTGTTGTGTCTGCCGGCCGGCGGCGGAAAGACCGCCAGCGGTGCCGATCTGCCCCACATCACCCTGACTCGCGCCGAAGGCGACCAACACCGCTACCTGCAAGCCGACCGCGACAGTTACGACGGAGTGCGTGCCTATTTCTACGACGTGAACAGCGCCGAAAAGCAGCACGCAATCGCGGGTGGCGGCGAAAACCTCAAGAATCTGCGCCACACCTACAGCGATCGGCAATCGGCCCTACGCGCCGCCCGCGCCGAATTCAACCGACTGCAACGCGGAAGCGCGACGCTCAGCTACACGCTTGCCATCGGCCGACCCGATCTGATCCCGGAACTGACCTACACGCTCGAAGGTGTGAAACCTGAGATGGACGAAATCATCTGGTATGGCGGCAACGTGCAGCACTCCCTCAGCGCAGACAGCGGCTACACCGTCAGCCTTGAGCTTGAGAGCAAGTTGCCGGAAGACACGATTGAGAGGTTGGCCGAGGAGAACAAAGACGAATTCACAGGCGTCATCGCGTACTACCGAGACAAGAAAAACGGTGTGCAGAAGCCGGTAACGACTGGAGACCAGCGCAAGACAAAACGCTTACGTTGGCTGTACGCCACTGAGAGCACCGCCAAACGTGCGGCAGATCGCGAATGGAAAAAGCTACAACGAGAAAAACCATGACCCATCAAGGACGATTACATGCAGGACATACGTTGCGGCCACTGCTGCCGCAAACTCGCCGCCGCCAGCGGCTTCACTGAATTACAGATCAAGTGCCCGCGATGCCGGACACTCAACCACCTGAAGGCCCCGAGCCTCCCCCCAGCGTGCCGCGAGCATCCAGAACAACGAGTTCCTGAATGCCCCAACCCACCCTTGGCAGCCTGTTCGCAGGCATAGGAGGATTTGATGTCGGATTCGAAAACGCGGGATACCGCAGTGCCTGGCAAGTCGAACTCAACCCCATCAACCGGGCTGTGCTTGCCGATCGATTTCCCAACGCCCAGCAATTCGAAGACGTGCGCCACTGCGGCGCCCACAACCTCTGCTCAGTCGACGTCCTCACCGCAGGATTTCCCTGCCAGGACATCAGCATCGCCGGCGCCCGAGAAAGCAATCGAGACACCCGAGGACTACGCGGCGAGCGCAGCGGATTGTTTTGGGAAGTCATACGAATCCTCAAGGAAATTCAACCTCGCTGGGTGGTGCTTGAGAACGTCGTTAACCTGCTCGCTATCAACGATAGCCACGACTTTGAGACAGTCATCCGGGCCATTGCGGACTGCGGGTATGTGGGATTCTGGCGAGTGCTTAATGCTCAATATTTCGGAGTCCCCCAGCAACGTCGTCGAATATTCCTGGTCGCAGGTTATCGACAAATGCCCCCCTTCGAGTTCCTGGCTGACGCCGCGCCAGTGGACGCAATACCTCCAGCGTCTCAATCGCAGCACTGGCCACGCCCAGCGGATGCATGGGCTGCCAATACTCTACTTGCGGACAGAGCCGCCTCTCAGATCGCTATGGGCTGTACCACTCTCGTCGCTCACGCGAACGGATGGGATCAGATGGCTGAGCGGCAGCGAGCGGCTGAGGATGATGGGTTTTGCCTCGGACTGGATGCGGCCAACCTTGCGGAGGCTTTCGGTGCCGGAAATGCCGTTGTTACGCAG
>Ga0157369_10002089_pt1 | contig 24154 bp, 25 predicted proteins | sample C25metaG_FD_113461 | JGI IMG/M metagenome (GOLD analysis project Ga0157369, IMG submission 113461) | Corn rhizosphere microbial communities from Kellogg Biological Station, Michigan, USA - C2-5 metaG | ecosystem: Host-associated > Plants > Roots > Rhizosphere > Soil | place: USA: Michigan... | reverse complement strand
TCCTCGACCTCACGCGCGGCGAGATGGGCACGCGCGGCTCCGCGGCTGACCGTGCGCGCGAATCGGCCGAATCGGCGAAGCTGCTGCGAGTCTCGTGGCGCGGAGCGCTCGATCTGCCGGATGGTCGCGTCGAGAACACCTGGGAAAATCGGTTGAGGCTTGCCTTCTGGCTGCGAGCGCTGCGGCCGAGGGTAGTCATTCTGCCGTACTGGGAAGGTCGCCACCCGGACCACTACACGACGGCGACGCTCGGGTACGAAGCCTGCTTCGCCGCCGGACTGAAGAAGCTTGAAGTTCCAACAGAGGCCGGCGGCAATCTCGAACTGGTAACGGCCGACGACCAACCAGCAACGGCCAAAGACCCGCATCGTCCGTACAAAGTTCTCTACGCCACGCTCTATGCGAACGTGCGCCCGACGTTTGTTGTCGATATTTCGGCGCAGTTCGAAGCGCGCACCGAGTCGCTCTTCTGCTACAAGTCGCAGTATCAGGACCAGCAGGCGGGCTCGGGGCTGTTTCCGCAGCATGCGGAAATCCGGACGCGGCTCGATGCTATGGCGCGCTTCTACGGCCTGCTTGCCGGTGTGGACTACGCCGAGCCGTTCATCCAGAAGGAAGTGGGACTAGTCGAAGACCTACTGGCCATACCTGTCCAATCCATCTGACACCCTGACTATTCCCAAGTCTCGCCGGGTTTCATGGCCTTCAATTCGGCGCCCATGCCGTCGAGCATTTTCTCCAGCGCGGCCGGCGTTCCCGTCAGCAGCGGAAAGGTGCCGAAATGCATGGGAACGACGGTCTTCGGCCGGAGCATCCGGCACGCGTAGGCAGCCTCGCGCGGACCCATGGTGAAGTGATCGCCGATGGGAAGGAACGCAATTTCCGGCGCGTAAAGCTCGTGGATGATGCGCATGTCGCCGAACACGGCGGTATCACCGGCGTGGTAGATCTTCAGCCCGTTCTCGAACTCGACGACAAAGCCGCAAGCCACGCCGCCGTAGATGGTCTGAGAGCCGTCGGTGATGCCGCAGGAGTGAATGGCCGGCACCATGGTGACGCGGATCGCATCCGCCACGATCTGGGACCCGCCCACGTTCATGGGAGCAATCTGCTTCACGCCCTTGGACTGCATCCAGCCGCAGAGTTCGTAAACGCCGACCACCACGGGATCGTGCTTCTTCGCCAGCTCGACCGCATCCCCGATGTGGTCGAAGTGCCCGTGAGTGCAGAGCATCAGGTCGATCTTCTCGAACTGCTTCAAGTTATCCGGGCACGCCGGATTTCCCATGACCCACGGGTCGATGAGAACCGTTTTGCCGCCCGGAGTTTCCACCTTGAACGTTGAATGCCCAAGCCAGGTGAACTGCACACGATTCGTCGACATCTCTGTCCTCGCTAAGAATTGCTGGAACGATGACTGCTACTTCCCTTCGGCTTCTTTCCAGCCGCGATAACCGCCGATTAGCGACATGACGTTGCGGAATCCCATCTTCTTCAGACTCTGGGCGGCGAGCGCGGAGCGGCTGCCGCCGCCGCAATAGAGCACGATCGGTTTGTCTTTATCGGTTGTGACCTGGTCGATATTGAGTTCCAGGACGCCGCGCGAAATCGCGACGGCGCCTGGGATCATTCCCTTTTCCTGCTCGTCTTTTTCGCGGACGTCGACCAGCGCGATGTCCTGCTTGCCCTGCATTTGCTTGAGCTGGGCCAAGTCGATTTCCTTGATTTCTTTCTTGGCTGCATCACAGATCTGTTTGAATTCGGGCATTGCCATAACGATTTCAGACCTCCCCGCAAAGTTGATGATTGTAGTCGATGCGGGCGATTCGTTGTGACATCCGGCGGTTGAGAGTCGTTTCTCGATTTCAATTCGGCATACCCGGCGACGCTGCCACTTTGTGCTAGCCACCGCCTGCTCCCGCCTGTTATCAATTTCTCATCATGTCGGAAATCAAAATTCTTTTTACCCGCGAGCAGATAGCCAAGCGCGTCGCCGAGATGGGCGAGCAGATCACGCAGGATTTTTCCGGCCAGACGATCATCTTCGTCGGCATTCTAAAGGGCGCCTGCATCTTCCTTTCGGATCTGGCGCGCTCGGTGCAGCTCGATGCCACGTTCGACTTCATCTCCTGCTCCAGCTACGGCAAAGGCGCGCGCTCGATCGGCGAAGTGAAGCTGATCAAGGACCTCGACCAATCGGTGCAGGACAAGAACGTGATCCTGGTGGAAGACATTCTCGACACCGGGTTGACGCTCAGCTACCTGAAGAAGCTGCTGACCGCGCACCAGCCGCGCTCCATGAAAGTTGCGGCGCTGCTCGACAAGCCGTCGCGGCGCGTCCAGCCGGTCAAGGCCGATTACACAGGATTCGAGATACCCGATCACTTCGTCATCGGATATGGCATGGACTATGCCGAGCGGTATCGCAATTTGCCTTCCATCGGAGTCCTGCCGCCGGAGCTGTTCTGAGCTTCGGCCGGTAGAAACTTTCGTAACCGAACTCTTGACCTCGGGGTCGAGAATCGGCATACAATCGCTTTGCCGATGACGACACTTACCAATGCGCTTCCCGGCGCAGATACGCTCGGCTCACTGAAAGACTGGCGCACCGTCGCCGCCCTGATTGACGCTACCCTGCTTCGCCCCGAGGCTGCCCGGCAGGACGTAGACCAGCTTTGCCGCGAGGCGCTGCACTACGGCTACGCCGCGGTCTTCGTCCACCCTACGCACCTGCGCGATGCCGCATGGCAGCTGCGCGGATCGCAGGTCAAGGCCGGAGCCCCAGTCGGATTCTCGACGGGAGCGACGTTCCCGTCGGTGAAACGCTTCGAGGCGGAAGAGCTCCTCCGCGCCGGCGCCACGGAACTGGACATGGTGATGAACGTCGCCGCGCTCAAATCCGGCGATCGTACTCTCGTCCAAAGCGACATCGACGGCGTGGTGCGCGTGGCGCACGATGCGGGCGTGCAGGTGAAGGTGATCCTGGAGACGAGCGTGCTCGACCTGCATGAGAAGTTGCTGGCATGCCAGCTTGCACTCGCCTGCGGCGCTGATTTCGTCAAGACATCCACCGGCCTGGTTGGTGGCGCCACCACCGACGATGTTGCCCTGCTGCGCGGCGTGGTCGGCCATCGCGCCGGCGTGAAGGCGTCGGGCGGGATTCGCACGCTCGCCGACCTGACGCGAATGGTCCTTGCCGGCGCAGATCGCATTGGTACGTCCCATCCCGTTCCTATCCTTCGCGAACTGTCGGCACCCGAACTTCCCTAAGAGCGTCGCAGGCTGGAGCGCACGGTTCCGACCTTCCACAGGCGGCCTGTCGGTCGGCTGATATCATGAATATTCCTCATGTCTAAAGGATCCACATCCGAGATTTCGAAGCCCCGAAGTGTCGCTCAGTCGGACGCGGGCCGTGCTCCCGACCCGGGGCACCTGCCCAGCACCGAAGCATTCCTTCTGGAAGTCGCTGACGTACTGAACACCACGCTCGACCTCGAGACGCTGTTTCGGCGGATCGCGGAGATGGTCCGGCGAATCATCGAGTACGACGTCTTCGCGATTCTCTTTCTGAACGAGCGGACGGGCGAACTGCGGGTCCGGTTTCAGATCGGCCATCCGCCCGAGCTTGCCGAGCGGCTGCGGATCAAGGTTGGAGAAGGCGTTACCGGGCAGGCGGTGCTGCGCCGCGAGCCGGTGCTGGTACGCGATGTCGCCCGCGAACAGAACTTCATCGATTCGAACGTGGGCGCGCGCTCCGAGCTGGCGATACCGCTGATCATCAAGAACCGGCTCATCGGCGTGCTCGACGTGGAATCCCGCGAGCCGAACCGGTTCAACACCGATCATCAGCGCCTTCTGACCGTCCTGGCATCGCGCATGGCGATCGCGATCGAAAACGCTCGCCTGTACACGCGCGTCTCCCGGCAGGCCAAGAACCTGGAGCTGCTTTTCGAGATTTCCGGTGAGATCACGTCGATTCTTAACCTCGACGAGCTGTTCAAGAGCATCGCCGAGAGGCTGGAACAACTTCTCGATTACCAGATGTTTTCTATCCTGTTGCTCGATGAATCGCGGGAAAAACTGCAACACCGGTTCTCCCTTCGCTTCCAGGAGAACATCCATCTCAAGCACGACATCCCGCTGGGCCGCGGGCTGGTGGGATTTGCAGCGCAGCACAAGCAAGCGGTGCTGGTGTCCGACGTCCTGAAGGACGACCGTTATATCGCGCTCAACCCGGAAACGCGTTCCGAGCTCTGCGTTCCGTTGCTGTACAAGGGTGAGGCGATCGGCGTGCTAGACCTCGAGCACACCAAGCGCGGTTTCTTCACCGAGGACCACAAGCGAACCATCACCACGCTGGCGGCGCAGGTCGCGATTGCGATCGAGAACGCGCAGCTCTACGAGCAGGTCGCGAGGCAGGAGCAACGAATGGAGCGCGACCTGGCGATGGCGCATGAGCTCCAGATCAACCTGCTCCCCGCGTGCTGCCCCACGCTGCAGAACGCGGAGATTGGCGTTCGCTTTGCCCCGGCACGCGCCATTGGCGGCGACCTCTACGATTTCATTCCCTACTCCCGGGGCCGGTATGGCATTGCCGTCGGCGACGTCAGCGGAAAAGGCGCGCGCGCGGCACTGTATGCAGCGCTGGTCAGCGGTTTCCTGCGCTCGCACGCGACCCAGGAGCCGGCGCCGGCGGAGATGCTGGCGGCGATCAACACGTCATTGGTGCGGCGCCCCATCGTGGCACAATTCGTGTCGATCGCCTTCGCCGTGTGGAACGACAAGAGCCGGAAGCTGACGGTCTCCAGCTCGGGCCTGCCGCGACCTATCTACTGCCACGACGGCAAGACGGAGATCATCGAAGCCACCGGAATTCCTCTCGGCCTCTTGCCGGACACCACGTATGACGTGCTGAGCTACAACGCACAGCCTGGCGACGTCTTCGTGCTTTTCTCCGACGGCATGATCGATGCCACGAACCGCTCGGGCGAGCTCTTCGGCCGCAGCGGCGTGGAGCGCATGGTGGCAAAGAACAGCGAGCGCTCCGCCGACGAGATCGCCGAGGCGGTGTTTAACGCTGTTGCCGAGCACGCCGCCGGTGTCGATCCGTTCGACGACGAGACGGTGGTCGTGCTGAAGGTCCGTTAACGTCGCGCTTCGGCAATTCGTTGTTCTCATTTACATTATTTCTTTCATGCCCATTCCATTCACCTACCGCTCGGGCGAGCTCTGCTGCGACCGCGTGCCGCTGGCGAAACTGGCTGAACGACACGGCACGCCGCTCTACGTTTATTCCGGCAGCGAGATCGCGCAGCGCTTTCAGGTGTTCGATCGCGCGTTTCGCGCCCTGCCGCACACTGTCTGCTACTCGGTGAAGGCGAACTCGAATCTCTCCTTACTGCGGATGCTGGCCCGGCTCGGCGCAGGTTTCGACGTAGTCAGCGGCGGCGAACTGGAACGCGTTCTGCGCGCGCACAAGCCGGCGGCAAAGAAGATAGTGTTCTCGGGAGTCGGCAAGACGGCGGGAGAGATGGATTCGGCCCTGCGGTCGGCGATCCTGATCTTCAACGTCGAGTCGGAATCGGAACTCGAGCTGCTGGCGGAACGCGCCAGCCGGCTCAAGAAGCGCGCTCGAATCGCGCTCCGAGTGAACCCGGACGTTTCCGCGGAAACGCATCCCTACATCTCCACCGGCTTGCGCGAGCATAAATTCGGCATCCCGATCGACGAAGCGACACGGATCTACAGCGGCGCGGCTAAGCATCGGTGGTTAGAGGTTGCGGGCGTGAGCGTGCATATCGGTTCGCAGATCACGAGCCCTGCTCCGTTCCGCGCGGCCATGGACCGGGTCGCACTGCTTGTCCGGCAGTTGCGATCGAGCGGACATAGCATCCGTTACGTCGATGCCGGCGGCGGCCTAGGCATCAATTACCACCACGACGCAGGCGCCGGCGCGGCAAAGCAGCGGGACGCCAAGGCTATTCATCTCGAGGACCTCGACTTCCCTGCGCGCGCCCGGGCGTATGCGGACGCGGTCATTACTCCGCTCCGCAAGCTGAATGTCCACCTGTTGCTCGAACCGGGGCGCTCGCTCGTCGGCCCCGCCGGCGCGCTGGTCGCTCGCGTGCTCTATGTGAAGCGCAACGGGAAGAAACGCTTCGTGGTGCTCGACGCGGCGATGAACGACCTGATCCGCCCATCGTTATATGGCGCGTACCACGAGATCGTGCCGGTTCGGGCGGCAAAGGGCTCCACTCCGGCGCCATTTGACGTTGTCGGGCCAATCTGCGAGACCGGAGATTTCTTCGCCCGCGATCGCGAGCTTCCACCTCCCAGCGAAGGCGATCTCCTCGCGGTGCTCGACGCCGGGGCCTATGGGATGTCGATTTCGTCGAACTACAACACGCGTCTCCGCGCAGCCGAGGTCCTGGTGAAGGGCTCTTCGGCGAAGCTGATCCGCCGGCGCGAGACGTATGCCGAGATCCTGCGTGTGGAAGAGATCTAGCGCGTCTAAGTTTTTTCCCTTATTGCCGCGCTCCGCCGCGTGGTCTACTTTCGGACAACTTCCATGACCAATCAGGGACCGGAGCCTCAGGCTAAGACTGCCTTCTGCGTGTGGTGTACCGCCGAATACCTGCAATCGGCTTCGCGCGCACGGACTTCGTCGCTGTTCTGCTGCACCAAGTGCGAGGTGGAGGCACGCTTCTGGCTGGTTTCGAGCCTGGAATCGTCCCTGAATTCGCCGGAGGCCGGCGTCTAGTTCACGGCTTCGCGACGGGCCGGCGGTTGAATACGACCTTGCCACCGACGATCGTCTTTTCGACCCTTACGTCGCGAATCGTCTTCGGATCGATGGTGAAGATGTCGTCGGAGAGAATCACCATGTCCGCCAGCTTGCCGGGCGTGATCGAACCCTTGACGCTCTCCTGGAATTCCGCGTACGCCGATCCCATGGTGTAAGCCTGCACTGCCTCGGCGACGGTCAACTTCTGTTCCGGCATCCAGCCGTCTGGATTCTTGCCATCCAGGGTGGCCCGCGTGACGGCGGCGTAGATGCTCAGCATCGGGTTCAACGGTGCCACCGTCCAATCGGTTCCGAACGCGAGCCGCACGCCGTGGTTAAGGAAGGTTCGGAAGGCGTAGGTGGTCTTGATTCGCTCTGGACCAATCCTGCGCTCCGCCCAGCGGCCGTCGTCGATGGCGTGATACGGCTGGACGGAAGCGATGACCTTCAGTTGCGCGTAACGATCGAAGTCCTTGGGCGCGACGTGCTGCGAGTGCTCGATGCGCCAGCGACGGTCTTTTTCGCCGTTGGCCTTCAGGACTTCCTGGAACAGGTCGAGCGTGATCGAGATTGCCTGGTCACCAATGGCGTGGAAGCACATCTGCAAGCCGGCCGAGTCGGACTTGATCATGCGGTCGCGCATGCGTGGAAGCGGTTGCATCATGTCGCTGAGCAGACCGCGCGTATTTGGGGCGTCCGTGTACGGCTGGAAGAAGTACGCCGTGGTCGAGCCGAGCGAGCCGTCGGCAAAGGCTTTCAGCGCGCCGATCCGCAGAAACGCAGAGCCGAACGCCCGGTGGATGCCGAGCTTCGCCTGGTCCTGGTAATTCGGGATCAGCGGCGCGGCGTATATACGCGACGTCAGTTCACCCGCATCGGCGAGTTCGTCGTAAACGCTGATCTCGCTGTACGACGGACCCATATCCTGCACGCTCGTCACGCCCAGCGATGCCGCGTATGCCAGCGCGCGTTTTACGGCGCGGAGGACTTGGTCGTGCGTCTGCCGCGGCATGACCTTATAAACCAAATCCTGGGCCGCGTCCTTGAGGACGCCGGTGGGGTTTCCCTGCGCGTCGCGAACAATCTCTCCGCCCGCGGGCGGCTGCGTGTCCTTCGTGATCCCAGCCAGCTTCAGCGCCGCCGAGTTTGCCAAGGATTCATGCCCGTCGTAGCGGTTCACAAACACCGGTGTGTCCGGCGTAACCGGGTCGATCACGTCCTTGGTCGGGAGATGCGGCGGGGTGAACTTCTCCTCGTCCCAGTCGCCGCCGGTAATCCATTCCTTAGGTCTGTCTTTGGCACGCTTGCCGATGATGTCGGCGAACTCCTGCGGCGAAGCGGCATCTTTGAGATTCACGCTGTCGAGCTGAAATCCGCCAGAGGTGAAGTGCACGTGGGCGTCGTCGAAGCCCGGTAGGACCAGCCGTCCGCCGGCGTCGAGGATGGTTGTTTTGGAACCTCGCCAGGCGTCGATGTCGCTGGCGGAGCCGACGGCTACGATCCGCTCGCCGATCACGGCCACGGCTTCCGCGCGCGGCTGGGCGGAATCCACCGTCCAAACCTTCGCATTGGTCAAAATCAGGTCGGCAGAGGGCCTTTCCTGGGCCTTTAGGAGGGGAAATGCGGCAAAAACGGAGATAATCACAAGCGCGAGAGCGCGCGGACCGCGGCAGTTAATGTTTTTCTTGATGCCTTCGTGCGCAGCTTTAAGAGTTTGCCCTAACCATAAGATTGCTAGCACGATCCCTCTCTTCGGTTCGAAAGCACGCAGACTTAGCAGTTTCGCTCGGCGCGTTGGCCCCAATTGAGCCTCGTCCTCAAAACGTCGAAGAACGTCCGCGTCCCCAGCCGTAGGAGACGAATCCGGTTTCGGGACTTGCGGCAGATCACGCGGTCGCCGTCCAGCAGCGGTTCTCCGACCTGGCCATCGATCGATAGGTAGGTGGCCTCGTCCGAGCTCTTCACGATGATCGATATCTCGGACTTGTCTCGCACGACCAAGGGCCGGTTCGTCAGGGCGTGAGGAGAAACGGGCGTGATCACGAAGGCGGAGGCGTCCGGCAATAAGATGGGGCCTCCAGCCGCCAGCGAATAGGCGGTGGAGCCGGTTGGGGTGGCGATGATGATCCCGTCAGCCTTGTAGTTCGCTACCAGGGCTCCGTCCACGAAGACGTCGTAATCGACGATGCGGGCCAGGTGGGTCTTATTCAGCACGGCATCGTTCAGCGCGTCATAGATACCGACGCGACGGCTGCGGCGCAGCACCTCACACTCCAACATCGTCCGTTCTTCTATGGACCCCTTGCCCCGCCCCAGCGCCTCGAGCGTGGTGTACAGCTCGGAGAGTGGGACTTCCGTAAGGAAGCCCAACGATCCTAGATTGATCCCAAGAATCGGAATGCCGTGCTTCGACACGGCGCGTGAGGCCGCCAATAGTGTCCCGTCGCCACCCAGGACGATCACGAACTTGGGCTTGGCGCGGGCGATCTTCTCGCGTTCGGTCTTTTCCAGTCCGCGGAGATGACGCGCGGTTTCGCGGTCGGCTACGACGCGAAAGCCTTGTTGCCGCAGCCACGCCACCAGCTCCGGCACAACCTGCGGCAGCACCGGATGCGTGGGCTTTGAGACGATGGCTACGGTCTTTTTCATGGGAGATTGAGTTGTTGAGCCAATCATCTGCAAAGGCTCAATGGCTGATTCCGTGCAGCAGAAACTCCCGGTTGCCTTCGGTTCCAAGGATAGGCGACTCGATCGTTTCCAGCTCTGCGAATCCTAACTGCTGCAGAGCCGCCCGTACCTTCTCGACTGCGCCCTGCTGTGCGGATTCGTCCCGTACGATGCCGCCCTTGCCTACCGCCTCCCGCCCCACCTCGAACTGCGGCTTCACGAGCACCACCGCTTCCAGGCGATAGCTTCCATCGGAAGGCTTAAGGCTCTCTATGACCGCGGGAAGCACGAGTGTAGCAGAGATGAATGACACGTCCATGGCGAGGAAGTCCGCAGGTTCGGCGATGTTTTCCCGTTTGAGATAGCGGGCATTCGTCTTTTCCATGAGGCGGACGCGGGGATCGTCGCGCAGCTTCGCAGCGATTTGGCCGTAGCCCGTATCGATCGCGATCACCCGAGCCGCGCCATGCTGAAGCATGCAATCGGTGAAGCCGCCGGTGGAGGCGCCGACATCCACGCAAGTCCGGCCCGACAAGTGGATATTCCAGTGCTCGAGCGCTTTCTCCAGCTTGAGTCCGCCGCGGCCTACGTAACGCAGATCCTGGCCCAGGAGACGCAACTCCGCGTCGGGCGGTACGCCTGTGCCAGGCTTCTCTACCTTTTGCTCGTTCACCAGAACGCGCCCGGCAAGCACCAGCGCCTGCGCGCGTTCGCGCGTCGGCGCCAGTCCTCGCTGCAAAACGAGCTTGTCGAGACGAATCTTCATGCTCTCCGCACGTACGATTGGTATCGTACGACTCTCGACATTGGTCGTGCGATCAGCATCTTACGGCCGGTAGAATCACATCGCGCATGAAGGCTGCAAAACCAAACCATGCAATACCAAAGCTCTTCCGCTCAGAATGCGCGTCGCACAACGCTATGTGCAATCCGTTCAAACACACATCCGTTGCCGTGAAACACCTGTCGGCTACAGCTTATCCACAGCATTATCCACATTCGTGTTGAAAACGCGCGCTGCATCCCGCATGACGGATGCCAACGGAACGGAATCGGAGATGGCAAAAGGATCGAGCAGCAAACCACGGCGCAAACGCAGCGAGAACCTCGATCTGGAACGCATGCGGCGCCTTTACCATGCGATGTTGCGGTGTTCGCGCGCAACTCGCAACAGCACCGCCCGCATGCGCCTCGGCACGGAAGTGCCCGCTCTGCTCGATTTGCGCGGAGGCGACCTGCTGGTAACGTCGGAAATCACGCCTGCTATTCAACTGCTGGCCGGAGGCCGCCAACCGCTGCACGTCCGTTTGACTCCGACGTCGGCGAGTTCCCTGCCCGTACAGCTTGGTGTGGCCAGCGGGATCGCTTTCCGCGCCCGCGCTGAACGAAGCAAGGCGCTAGTCACCGTCTTTGCCAACGCTGCCGATCGCGCTTCGTGGCGCGAATCGCTCAGAGTGGCAGCCGAGCACAAACTGCCGGCGTTGTTCTTCCTCTTCTCGTCCGCCGGCGTCGAACAACTGGTGGCTGACGCCCAGGCTGCCGGGGTCGCGTCCATGATGGTCGACGCGTCGGACTCCGTGGCCGTCTATCGCATTTGCCAGGAGGCACAGGTTCGCGCTCGCATGGGTGACGGACCGGCCTTCATCGCGGCGTATGCTCCCCGCTCATCGGCGCGAACGAATCCGCTGCAAACGCTGGCGGCATTTCTGCGCGAGCACAAATATCCGGTCGATGAGTGGGAGACGGGTTCGTCGCGCCGCTCCGTGAGCCGTCGCCGACCCGCTCGCGGTCGCGCCGCCACGACCCTGCCGTTCCACGTGATTACGATTCAGCGCTGAGCTTTCGCCAGCTTTCGCCGACAAGCCTCAACTGGTAACTTGTCATCATGACGCACGAAGTCGTGGTCTACAGCCGCGTGGGATGCCACCTGTGCGACGTCGTCAAAGAGCAGCTCGAGCGGCTTCGTCCACGCGCCGACTTCACTTGGCGCGAAGTCGATATCGACGCCGACCCTGAGTTGAAGCAACGCTACAACGAGGAGGTTCCGGTGGTATTCATCGACGGGCGCAAAGCGTTTAAGTACCAGCTGAACGAACGCGACTTCCTGCGCCGCCTGGAAGGCTGACCTCAAAAGAAATGGCCGGGCGCCAGCCCAGCCATTCCATGCGTCTGAATTCCTGTTAGTAAATCGTGTATTGGTCTTTCGGGCGCTGCAGCTTGATCGTGATCAGCTGGTCCTGCTGATTGATGTCGTAATCCTGGCCGAACGTCTGGAAGCCCGGCGCGAGTACCTGGATGCGAAGAGTACCGTACGGGACGCCGTTGTAATCGGCTTTGCCCTCAGCGTCGGTCTTCAGTTGCAACCCGCCGGACTCCTGACGCCCTTTGTTGTTCACAGGATGCAGCACGACGCTGGCGTTCCGCACCGGCTTGCCGTTGTCGCTCTTGAGGACGACGACGTGGAGGTCGCCGATCTTCTCGTCCTTTTTGACTTTCTTGTCCTTGGCGGCGGCGCTCATCGCCAGCGCGGCCAGAAGGCCGAAAATCAACATCACTCGCTTCATAGCCGTATTCTAGCCCCAGCGGCGCCGGCCGCAGCAAGAACTTGGACCTGTAACGCGGCGGGTGGTTTCCTCATCCAAGTATCCGGATTTCGGGCTACCATTCTCCCATGCGCTCGATGCGTCAACGCCTGGCCGACGTCGTGGTCATTGGGCTCATCATCCTGGCCCTGCTGGGCGCAGCCGCGCCCGACTACTACCGGTACCGCGACATTCGCGCCAGCCGCGACCTCCTGCGCCAGCTCAACGACGCGGAGCAGGAATACCAGGCGGCCAACCCGCATCTCGGCTACGCCTGCACGCTCGATGACCTGGCAGATGCGGGTCTGCTGTCGCCAAAACTCAGCGAAGGCGTGACCGAAAGCTATATCGTCTACTTGAATTGCCGCGGGCGGCGGCGACTTGGACCGCACACGTCCTATTGGCTGCACCTTACGCCGAAGTATGCCGACCGGCCGTATCTTTGCTCTGACGAATCTGGCGTCGTCGCCAGCGACCGCTGGAACCTGAAAGCTTGCTTCGATGCGCTGCAAGCGCAGCGCTCTCCCGCACCGTAGCCCTGCCTACTTCCCTGCCGCCAGCGTTCCAGTCCGCCTGGGGGATTTCGCCTCGAGCGCGCGTGCCGCACTCTTCGCACGCCGATCGATCGGGCCTGTGGCCAGCAGCTTCTTCGGATGGCGGACCGACCATTTCTCCAGCTCGGTCCAGAACGCCGGATCCTCTTGTCCGATGACCCACGCCGATATGCCCGGCATGCCCAGCTCGTGAGCCAGGGTCATCTTCTCCTGAAGGCTCTGGGCATTCTCGAACCACAGCTCCGTCTTGCGGCCGTTCACGACGGTGGAAAGATGCGGCGAGCGTTCGGTGTCATCCCAGACGGCCTGGCCGGCGGTAAAGAGGGCCGCTGCATCGCTGAACCGGGACGACCGTCCTCTCCATTTGCGCGCTTGTGCCGGCTCTATCCCCGGATCCGCAGCAGCGGGACGCGGAGCGGCTTGAGTTGTGGCCGACGGATCGACAGCCTCCCACCGCATCCCGTAGAACGGAACACCGAGCGAGATCTTCTTTGCCGGCATAGTGGATGCCGAATATTCCGCGATACTTCTCACCCAGGGATATCCCGCAACCGGCCCCGGATCAGCATTGGCCCCGTGCTCGGCATACGCCATGACGCTGATGAAGTCCGCATACTTTCCCATTTCCCCGTAGTCGTAAACGCCGCTCCAGTTGTCGTATCCACCGGGAGAGTTGCTGTTGCGCGTGTCATCGAGGCGTCCGACCACCGCGGCGCTGATCTGCAATCCATGACGATGGAATTCCTGCGCCGCTTCGCGGAAGAAAACGGTGAACTTGTCGCGATACGTGTAGTGGATGTTCTCGTAGTCGAACTGGAAGCCGATGTAGCCATCGCGCAGAGCGTAATAAACCAGGTAGCGGATGGCCCGTGACCGCGACTCCGGCGTGTCGAGAACCGTATGCATCAGCGGCTGATTGAACCCACGGTTCGTGACCAGCGGCATCACGGCCACGTGTTTCGCCGCCGCCACGCTCAAGACCTCGGGAGGAACCTCGCCGCCGATGAATCCCTGCGCGTCCATACTGAACGTCTGGGGAGCGATGATTGAGATCTTCTCCGCGTGAGCGCTGAAACTGGCAATCGAATCGGGACGATTCACCAAGTACATCAGGGTTGTGATCTCGGGCTTCTTCGCGGCTCGTTTGGCCGCAGCGTTGGCACCAAGGAGGAGAATCATGAGTCCAAACACGAGGATGAATGCTTTCCGCATATCGCGCAGTCTATCGCAGCTTCCGTGCGGCTTTGATGTGACAGCCGACACTATTTTGAGCGCCTTCTCTGCCGTCGGTCATTCCGCGCCCGCAAGCCCATGTGCGACACTACGGGTCACTCATTTATGAACCTCTGTGTATTTTGTGGGTCCTCGGTCGGAGTTCGCGCCTCCTATACCGAAGCCGCTCAGCGGCTCGCCGCGCGCATGGTCAACCGTGGAATCGGTCTGGTCTATGGCGGAGGCAATGTCGGCCTGATGGGCGTGATGGCAGACGCGGTCATGTCCGGCGGCGGATCCGTGATCGGCGTCATGCCGCGGAACCTGCTCGCGCGGGAGATTGGCCACGCCGGCATTACCGAGCTCCGAGTAGTCGACACCATGCACCAGCGCAAGGCGCTGATGGCAGATTTGAGTTCCGGGTTTATCGCGCTTCCCGGCGGCTACGGGACGTTCGAGGAGTTCTTTGAAGTGGTCACGTGGACCCAACTCGGCCTGCACCGCAAGGGCTGCGGTCTCCTGAACGTCGAAGGCTACTATGACCCCATCGTCGCGATGCTCGACCGGGCCGTGGCAGATGGCTTCATCAAGTCCGAGAATCGCGCGCTTGTCCTGGACGACACATCACCCGAACGCCTGCTGGATCGCGTGATGACATTTTCAGCGCCCGCCACCGAGCAGTGGCTCGACCGGAAAACCCGCTGAGCGGTTCCGCTAATCGGCGCTGGCGCCCAGGACCTTGCTGGGCGAGGTCAGTGCTTCGTTGATGGCGCGATCCAGGTCTGAAGGCGAAAACGGCGCTTCGACAAAGATGCCGTGGGCAATCAACGAGTCGAAGGCCATGGCATCGGCGTGGCCGGCGAGGTAGATCATCCTCACATCGGGGCGGATGTTAAAGAGCGCCTCGACGAATTCGCGGCAACTCACGCCGCGCAGGACAAGGTCACACACGACGACGTCGATCCTCTGCCCGTGCAGGTCGGCAATCTCGAGGGCTTCCGCGGCTGTTCCGGCCGTCACGGCGGTGTGGCCGCTCGCCTCGATGCATTCCCGCACAAGGTCTCGGATGGCGGCATTGGGCTCGACGATCAGCACCACCGCCTTCTGCATCTGTACGCCGCTCATCGCCGCCGGTTCGCCCATCCGCGCCGGCGACTGCGGCAGATACACGCTGAACGTCGATCCTAGCCCAACCTGGGTTTCCACGTCGATGTAGCCGCCCCACTGCTTGACGATGCCGTAAACGGTTGAGAGGCCGAGCCCCGCACCACGTCCTTCCTTCTTGGTGAAGAACGGCTTGAAGAGTTGCGCCACCGTCTCGTCGTCCATGCCGCAGCCGTTATCCGAAACGCGCAGGCACAGGTATTCGCCCTGGCGCGAACCCGGGTGCGAACGGACGAACTGGTCATCCATGTAGCCGCGGCGAGTCTCGATGCGGATGGTTCCCTCATCGCTACCGACGGCGTCGCGCCCATTGGCCACCAGGTTGAGCACGATCTGCTCCACCTGTCCCGCTCCGAGTTGCAGGTCGGCATCCTCGGCCAGCAGGCTGATCGAGAGGCTGATGTTGTCGCCGACAAGCTTCTGCAACAGTCCCTCGCACTCGCGTACCTGCGTATTCAGATTGATCGTGGTCGAGGGCGTCGCTCTTTGTCGCGCGAAAGCCAGCACCTGCTGGGTCATTTGCCCAGCACGGTCGGAAGCCTGGCGGATGCCGTCGGCGCGGGTATGGTTCGATTCGTCCAGCGTTCCCGACATCAGCATCAGTTCGCTGTAGCCACGAATGACGGTGAGCAGGTTGTTGAATTCGTGCACCACCCGACCGGTGATCTGGCCAATCGCCTGCAACTTGCCCGTATGGACTTCCTGCGCCTGCGCGAGCTTGGCGTCTTCCACCGACCGCCGCGTTGTCTTGTCGGAACGCATGGCGCGGTCGGCGCGGTGAACCAGCGCATCAGCCGATTCGCCTGACACCCATTCCGCCCATCCCGCGGCAAAGGGGATTGGAATCGGCTGGCCCGCGTATTCGAGCGTCAAGTCCTGCAGGCGGGCTAGCGCTCGCGGCACGTGATAGGAGCGGCATTCCGGCAGCAGCACCATGAACTGATCGCTTCCGAGTCGCGCCGGGATGTCGGAGCTGCGGATGCAGCGCTTGATCTGGAAGGCGAATTCGCGAAGCGCCGCGTCGCCTGCCGCGTGGCCATACTTCTCGTTGATAGCCCGGAAGCCCTTGATATCCAGCAGCAACAGTGTGAGCGAATACCCCAGGCGTTCCGCGCGCGCCACTTCGGCCGGAAGCTGTTCCTGCGCGAAGCGCGTGTTGAACAGCGCGGTGAGCGGATCGAGAATAGCCATCTTCTCGAACATCTCCGCCCGCGTGCGCAGCTCGGAAATCTCGTTCAGGTGCTTCTGTTTCTCGTTGCGAAGCCGCTTGATTTGCCCCTGCTGGTACACCGCAAAGAGGCTGAACAGGAGCACGATCCCGACGAGCGAGTTCAGCGCAATGCCGAGGTCGTGGGCCTGCTGGATGCCGGCGCGCTCGTCGAGCAGCGGGAACGCGACGGCGTACACCGCCGCCGTCACCAGCATCAGCGACACGATCGCGGTCAGCCACAGGACCCAATCGCGCGTTTCCACGCGCTTCAGGTCCTTCTCAACCGACACACTTGGGCCGGGGGCTTCGTTCATCGAACAGGTTTCTCCGGGAACAGGGCTCGAATCATACCGCAGCGGCGGCGGCGGACACGATGCACGAAAGTCACACAACACTAAAGGTGTACGTGACTGGAAAAGGCGTGGACGCGTCGCGAAAGTGAGCGGTAGCAGGTCAGGCGACCATCATCCGAAGCACCGCCGTTTCCACGGCCTTTAACAGGCCGTCGATGCCATGGAGAACGGGTACAGACACGTCGGCCCGCAGGTCTGGTGGCGCGCCAATGCCCGTAACTACGACCACGCTGGCGCCCCAGATCCTGCGCGCTTCGGCGATGAGCGGATCGGTTTCCACGTCCGCGAAGTGATGCCCGATCACGATCACATCGACACGCTCGCGATGCAGGACGGCGTGTATCTGTTCCGGCGATGTGGTGGCCATCACCTCGAAACCCGCCCGCTTCAGCGCGACGCGCCTCTCTTCCGCTACCCCCTTGTCGTAAGAGAGGCACACGATCTTGACCATCGACATCCATGCCTCCTGTTGCTCAACTTGGAGATTGGGACAAACATATTGTGTGCTCGCGATTCGGCGATTGCGACAACAACTCGTGGGCTTCCGTCCCAATCCGGGAACCTTTGACCGCGGGGTATAGACTCGCGCCACTTTCGAAAAGTACCCGCCGAAGGCAAAGAACCGAAGAAGCTCTTGTGGCACGGGCGCTCTCGTCCGCTTTGGGGCCTAGGAAAGATGACGACGGGCTGCGTCGCTGCATAGAATGGTGCTATGACCGTCATCGTTCCATCGCCGCCTGAAGGGACGTATCCGCCGGGCTCAGGACGCGCGAAAGGCACGCTGTTTGCCGTCATCGCGCTCATCTTCGTCGCGGTGATGGTCATCTTCTTTCCCGCAGCCCGAATATTCTTGGCATTCAGCGTCGTCATCGGCATCGTATTTGCCGTGGTCCTGCACTTCGTGAACCGTCGGCCGGTTAAACTGCCGGATGAAGCGAACAAAACACCGCTCGGGCTCGATGCGCCCTCCGACCAGTGGTACCGGTCATCGAGTTCCGGCGATTCCAACAAGACTTCTTGACCCGGTGACCGATTGAAAGTCCACGCCAAATTCCTGACCGCCGCGATGGATCCCGCGCATTTCCCTCCACCGACTATCTCGGAGATCGCGTTCCTTGGGCGGTCGAACGTGGGCAAGTCCAGCGTGTTGAATTCGCTGGCGGGCGACAAGATCGCGCGTACCAGTTCCACTCCCGGCCGCACGCGAGCCATCAATTTCTTCGAAGTGCGGCGCCCGGGGCAGCCGCGTCCGGAGTGGATCTTCGCCGATCTGCCGGGCTACGGTTACGCCAAGCTGCCGCGCGAGATCACCAACGAGTGGCCGACATTTATCGAGCCCTACCTCGAAAAACGCGAATCCCTCGCGCTGTGCGTCGCCCTTGTGGATTCCAAGATTCCCGCGCAGGACAGCGATAAGCACCTCATTGAGTGGTTGCGCAACGCCGGGCGGAACTTCATCGTCATCGCAACGAAAGCCGACAAACTCTCCGGCAATGAACTGCCCGTCGCCATTCGCCGTCTGCAAAGCGATCTCGGCGTCGACAGGCTGATTCCCTATTCGTCGAAGACGGGCGCCGGCAAAGAAGACCTCTGGGCGGCGATTCGCCAGGCGTGTGAGCAGCGAACCACAGCATGAACCAGACCGATCAGGACTCCACGCCGCAAAAGATCGTCGCGTGGCACAGGTTCGTTCCGAACCAGTAGCAGATCTCGCGGTAATCCCGAACATCAAAGACGGCGAGGTCGGCGTCCTTGCCGGGCTCTATCGAACCCTTGCGGTCGCCAAGTCCGAGGGCGTGTGCGCCGTTGATCGTTGCTGCTGCGATGGCTTCGGCCGGAGTCATCTTCATATGCGTGCAGGCGAGCGAAAGCACGAACGGCATGCTCGGCGTCGGTGACGTCCCCGGGTTGTAGTCGGTGGCGAGAGCTACGGCCGCGCCGGCGTCGATCAGCGCGCGCGCTGGAGGATAGTGACCGAGGCCGAGGAAGTAGTTGGCACCCGGTACCAGCGTGCAGACGGTGTCGGACGCCGCCAGTGCGCGAATGTCGTCGGCCCTGACGTGATCGAGGTGATCCAGGGACGACGGCTTGGACTTCAGAAGCGACGCCACGAATCCCTGGTGCGGCGCGCTGAGCTGACACACGTGCGCTCGCTGTTGGAGTCCGCGTGCAGCCGCGCAAGCGAGAATCCGCGAAGTCTCCCGCTCGGTGAACGCCGTCGTCTCGCAGAAGACGTCACAGTAGCGCGCTAGCTTCCGTTTGGCGACGGTGGGAATTAGCTCATCGCAGATCAGCCGCACGTACTCTTCGCGTCTTGCGTGGAATTCCGGCGGGACCGTGTGCGCCGCCAGCAGCGTGGCAACAACGGTTCCCGGCCATTGGCGCGCCGCGTCGCCGATGGCTTCCAGACTCTTGATTTCGGAAGCGGCGCTGAGTCCGTAACCCGACTTCGCCTCCACCGTCGTGGTGCCCTGCGCGGCCATCTGGCGGAACGCGCGCAGAACGTGTTCGGTGAGTTGTTGCTTCGGCGCTTTGCGAACAGCCTCCAGGCTCGAGCGGATTCCGCCGCCCTCTAGCGCAATCCGTTCGTAGCTTGCGCCGGAGGTTCGGTACTCGAAGTCGATTAACCGCGGGAGTATGAACGCCGGGTGCGTGTGCGAATCGACAAATCCAGGGAGAACAACCCGGCCCTGGCAATCGATCTCGCGAACGTGTCCCTTGTGACCCTTGAGCCAGCCATCGCGCAGGGCGTCCTTCGTGCGACCGACGGAAATGATGCGTCCGCCGCCACAAAGCACGGCAGCATCCTCGCGGATGCCAACCTCGCGCATCCCGGCCGCGCGACGCGGGCCAGGTTCGCCTGCCAGCGTCAGCAGCTGGCCGATGTTCGTGAGGAGCAGCAGCTCTTCACAGCGAAGGCGCGAAGGCGCCGAGGAAGCCTTGCCGAATCGACTCTTAGATCTCTGTGTCTCTGTGCCTCTGTGGTGGGTTTTCATTTCGCTGGCATCGGGATCTTGATCTGTTTGGCCTTGGCAAAGTCGACAGCCTCGTCGTAGCCCGCGTCGACGTGTCTTGCAACGCCGATGCCCGGGTCATTGGTCAGGACGCGTTCGATGCGAGACGCCATCTCGTCGGTGCCATCTGCCACGGTGACCTGGCCTGCGTGCTGCGAGTATCCGATTCCCACGCCGCCGCCGTTGTGGATCGACACCCACGACGCGCCGCTCGCCGTGTTCAGCATGGCATTCAGGAGAGGCCAATCGGCAACCGCGTCGGTTCCGTCTTTCATGCCTTCGGTCTCGCGGAAGGGAGACGCTACCGAACCGCAGTCGAGATGGTCACGTCCGATGACAACCGGCGCCTTGATCTTCCCTTTCTTGACCAGGTCGTTGATCGCCAGCCCGAATTGCGCCCGCTCGCCGTATCCCAGCCAGCAGATGCGAGCCGGAAGCCCCTGGAAATGAACCCGCTTCCGCGCGAGGTTGATCCACCGCTCCAGGATCCGGTTCTGCGGAAAGAGCTGCAAGACCAGATCGTCGGTAACCGCGATGTCCTGCGGGTCGCCTGAAAGCGCGACCCAACGGAATGGCCCGCGGCCCTCGCAGAACAACGGCCGGATGTAGGCGGGCACGAAACCCGGGAAGTCGTACGCGTTCTTCACTCCGCGCTGGAAGGCGAACGTGCGGATGTTGTTGCCGTAGTCGAAGGTCACCGCTCCCATCTTCTGGAGCTTCAACATGCCCTCGACGTGACGAGCAATGGAATCGAGCGAGCGGTCTTCGTATCCCTTCGGATCGCGAGCGCGCAACTCCGCGGCCTGTTCGATCGTGAGGCCGGCGGGAATGTAGCCATTCAACGGATCGTGGGCCGAAGTCTGGTCGGTGAGGATGTCCGGCACGACGCCGCGCTCCGCCAGCTCCGGAATCACGTCGGCGCAGTTCCCTACCAGCCCGACGGAGATGTTCTGTTTCTGGCGGACCGCATTCTTGATCATCCGCAGCGCTTCGTCGAGCGTGGTGACCATGAAGTCGCAATAGCCCGAGCGCAGGCGCTTCTTGATGCGCTCCGGGTCGACCTCGACGCCGAGGAAGCATGCGCCGGTCATCGTCGCTGCCAAAGGTTGAGCGCCGCCCATGCCGCCCATCCCTCCGGAGACGATCAGTTTGCCCTCAAGCTGTCCGCCGAAGTGCTTCTCGCCGGCCGAGGCGAAGGTCTCAAACGTTCCCTGGATGATGCCCTGTGAGCCGATGTAGATCCACGAGCCGGCAGTCATCTGGCCATACATCATCAGGCCAGCCCGTTCCAGCTCGTTGAACTTCTCCCAATTCGACCAGTGCCCGACGAGATTGGAATTCGCGATCAGCACCCGGGGCGCGTATTCATGCGTGCGGAAGATGCCGACCGGCTTGCCGGATTGCACAAGCAGCGTCTCGTCCTCCGCGAGCGACTTCAACGATGCAACGATGGCGTGGAAGCACTCCCAGCTGCGCGCGGCTCGACCGGTGCCGCCGTAGACGACGAGATCCCGCGGCCGCTCCCCGACTTCCTCGTCGAGATTGTTCATGATCATGCGCATGGCGGCTTCCTGCTGCCATCCCTTGCAGGTGATGGCGGTGCCGCGCGGCGCTTTGACAGGCGTGTAGGACGAGGACGAAATTTCGGTTTCGACCGGCATGAGCAAATGTTACTCGCGGGAAGAAGGAACTGTCAGCTATTGCCTAGGTTGCGAAGCGCTCGGCGGCGCGGGCTTTGGCTTTTGCCGCTTCCTCTTCGCGATTCTTCGGCTCAGCGGTGGTTTCCAGATTGCGGAGCAAGCGGCCGGAGATGGCGGCGATTTCGTCGACGGCGGCGTTGAATGCAGACTCGTTCGCCTTCGACGGTTTGTTGAATCCCGTGATTTTGCGAACGAACTGCAGAGAGGCGGCGCGGACCTCGTCGTCGGTTACGGGTGGCTCGAAATTAAAGAGTGTTCGGATGTTTCTGCACATAGATTCGACCTGCCGCTACCAGCTGCTGTACGCGGTTCCATCGAGCGCCGTGGCATTCGATCCGGAATGGACGTCGGTGATCCCCGGCTGAGTCTGGTCCACCGACATCATCACGTCTTCCTGGACCGTTTGCCAGCTATCGGTGGAGTTCGTCATCGGGTCCTTCGGCAGCACCTTGAGATAGCCTGCCTGGACGAGTTCGTCAAGGCTTTGCGGCGCGCGCTGCTTGTCGAGCGTGAACTGATCGATGCCCTGCCGCAGCGTGAACAAGTCCTCGCGCAGTACCGCTTCGCGCGCATGAATGATCTGCTGCTGATACATCGGCGCCGCCACCGAGAGCAGGATGAAAATGATGCTGATGACAATCATCAGCTCGACCAGCGTGAAGCCGCGCGAGAGCCTTCTCCTTCGCCGGAAAGGCGCGAAGACGCGAGGATGTTCCATTCTTCCAATCCCCGGTGCCTTCGTGGCTTCGTGGTGCATCATTCTTCCCTGTTCCTTAGACGCTTGCGGTAGCCGCCAATTCTGAAAAATCTACCAATCCTTGTACTTGGTGCCGTCCAGCGCGGTCTTGTCCGACTTGCTGTACACGTCAAAGACGCTCTGACCGCCCCAGGAGTCGGAATCGGCATCATCCTGAGGCGAACGCATGCCCCACTCCGATTTCCCGGTCATCGGATCCACGGGAATTCGACGCAGGAAACGAACTTTCTTGCCATTCACGTCGACACCGTTGACGAGCGTATCGAGATCCGGCGGATAACCCTGGGCATCGACCTTGGTCTGGAAGGCGCCGCGGTCCGCCGCGTCCTTGTAGCGATCGATGGCGTCGCGCATCTCCCACAGGTCGCGGCGAAGCATGGTTTCCTTCTCGCGTTGAATCCGCACGCGCACGATGGGCAGAGTCGCGCCCGTCAGGATCATGAGGATCGTAATCGCGACGATCAGTTCCACCAGCGTCAGGCCGGACTGGCGGCACCGCCGGATTGCCCCGACTGCCATCATTTGATTGTGACCACCGCCTGCGATCCCGCCATGGGGACCGACTGTCCCGCGGGATTGCGCGCAGATGTGCGGTTGATGATCAGGTTCGTCGTACCGGCGGTCTTCGCCATGAAGGTAAGCGTGAACACCGGGCCGTCACCGGAAATGCCCGGAGCGTCCGGTGGGCGCGAAGCCGTCATCTGGGCCGTCCCGCTGTCGGGCGGCTCACGATGCGTCAACACCGGCACCTGGCCGTCGCGTCCCAGGAACGAACCGTTCGAGACGTTCGTCAATTGGAGCTTCGCGGGATCGAACGTGATCTGGAGCGGAAGCGATGCCACATCCTGTGCGCCGCTGACGGTGACATTGACCGCGAACGTCGAGCCGGTGGTTGCGGTCAGAGTCGCCGGATCAAAAGCCAAGCGTCCCACGCCGGCGGGCGACGCAGCTGTGTTTGGCGCCGTTTGTTCGGCGTTCGGCATCGAGCCGGTTGGAGCCTGCGCAGGCGGCGTCATACCAGGAATTCCACCCGGCGCGGCGGCAGCCGGCGGCTGTGGCGCTGGATTGGCCGGAACGGGCGCGGGTCGCGTCGCCGCAACCGGTTTAAGACTCGGTCCCTCGCGCAGCCACACACCGCCGTTCGTTCCCATGCCGACGTCGATGGCGCGCTGATTGAAGGGACTCAGATCCGGGCCGCGGAGGATGTGCGGCACCAGCATAAAGACAATTTCGTTGTCGGTGCGCTTAGTGTCCTCGGAGCCGAACAGATACTTGAAGAACGGCAACTGAGCCAGTCCGGGGATGCCGCTCAGCGTCTTCAGGTCCTGCTGCTCGAAGATGCCGCCCAGGAGGTTGATCTCTCCGTCTTTGAGGCGGATCTCGTGATCGATCTTGCGGCTTCCGATGATGGGCTGGTTGATGCCGCCGATATTCGTATTGCCGGTGACCGCCGAAATTTCCAGCGTGAGCTTGAGCGTGATCTCGCGGTCCAGGTGGACGGTTGGCGTGATGTCCACGTTGACGCCCACGTCCTGGTAATTGAACTGCGTGTTCACCAGCGGGTTGATGCCTACACCGCCGATGCCCGGCTGGAATGACCCCGTCGCGATAGGAATCTTGTCGCCAATTCGCAGCGACGCCTTGGCATTGTTCGACGCGCGGATCTGCGGATTTTCCAGCACGCGCGTGTGCGCGTCGGTCATCAGGAAGTTTGCCGTCGCCTGCGGCAGCGTCACCACGAAATCGGTAGCGTTGAGGCTGTTGAACTTGTTCAGGTTGATGCCGCCGCTGGTGTTGCTGGTCGTACTCGATGTGCCGGTCCCAGTACCGCTCGACGTTGTGGTCGTTGTGTTTCCTTGCAGCGCAACGGACGCGCTGGTTGGAGGCTGGATACCGAGGTTGCGCTCCAAGTCGCGGCGCACCTGCATGACCAGCACATCGATCACGACTTCCGGTTTGGCCTTGTCGATGTCGTCGATGAACTTCTCGGCCAATGCAATCTGGTCGGGCGTCCCGCGCACGACAACGGCGGCAAGCGACGGAATAGGCTGCACGCGCTGGAATTCCAGGATGGTACGCATGCCGTTCACGACGTCCTGCAGTTCGGTGGGCTGCGAAAGGTTTGAAAGATAGAAAGTCTTCAGGACCTGTTGCGAG
>Ga0157369_10002084_pt1 | contig 24180 bp, 20 predicted proteins | sample C25metaG_FD_113461 | JGI IMG/M metagenome (GOLD analysis project Ga0157369, IMG submission 113461) | Corn rhizosphere microbial communities from Kellogg Biological Station, Michigan, USA - C2-5 metaG | ecosystem: Host-associated > Plants > Roots > Rhizosphere > Soil | place: USA: Michigan... | reverse complement strand
TTGTCGGTGAGCGGCAGAAATTCGAACACGCCGATGCGTCCGCGATAGCCGCCGCGGCAATGCTCGCAGCCGCACGGGCGATAAAGTGTCGGCGTGTTGGTCGCGTGCGGCAGATGAAGCTGACTTACCAGTTCGGGCAGCGGCTGATAGGCCTCGCGGCAATGGACGCAGAGCTTGCGCACGAGGCGCTGGGCGAGGACGCCGCTGACGGTCGAGGTGACGAGATAGTCTTCGACGCCCATATCGAGCAGACGCGTGATAGTTCCCGCCGCGTTGTTCGTGTGGAGGGTCGACAGCACCAGATGCCCGGTCAGAGCCGCCTGCACCGCGATCTGCGCCGTTTCGAGATCGCGCATTTCGCCGACCATGATGATGTCGGGGTCCTGGCGCAGCACCGAGCGCAGAACCTGGGCGAAGGTCAAGCCGATCTGCGGCTTGACCTGGATCTGGTTGACGCCTTCAAGCTGGTATTCGATCGGATCCTCGACCGTGAAGAGCTTCCGCTCGATCGAGTTGAGGCGCATGAGGCAGGTATAGAGCGTCGTCGTCTTGCCGCTCCCGGTAGGGCCGGTGACAAGCAGAATTCCTTGTGGACGATCGAGTACGCCAAGAAACGGCGCGAGCATGGCATCGCCGAAGCCGAGCGCCGCGAGATCGTTCACCAGGCTGGCACGATCGAGGATGCGCATGACGACGCCCTCGCCGTGAAGCGTCGGCATCGTCGAGATGCGTAAATCGAATTCGCGGCCTTGGACGGCGATGCGGATTCGGCCGTCTTGCGGCAGGCGCCGCTCCGCGATGTTGAGTTTCGCCATGATCTTGACGCGCGAGATGATGGCGGCGCGCAAATTCGCGGGTGGTGAGGTTACTTCGCGCAGGATGCCGTCGATCCGATAGCGCACGATCATCCGGTTTTGCAGCGGTTCGATATGGATATCGGAGGCACCGCTCTCAACCGCGCGGCTGATCAGTTGATTGACCAGACGGATGACCGGCACTTCGCTGGCGAGATCGCGCAGGCGGCCGACATCCTCGAGGAAATCCTCATCGGCGCCGGCCTCGGTGAGCGGCTCGGCGACATGGCCAGGGGGCTTGTCGTTGTCGTAGAGCCGCGCGAAAGCGGATTCGAGTTCGGACGGCAGCGCGATACGCGGCGCGACTCGTCTGCCACTCGCCATCTCGATCGCGCGCGCCGCATAGCTATCGAGCGGATCGACCATCGCGAGAACGAGCGTGTCCTCGCGCAGATCGAGAGGCAGGACGTTGACGTGGCGCAGAAATTGCGGCGTCAGCTTGTCATCGAGTAGGGGTGCGTCGGGATAGTCCGCCGGCCGTGCGACGACGAGACCTAATTCGCCGGCGAGTGCGTCGGCGACGTCGCGCTCGCTCGCGAGACCGAGCTTGACGAGCAGCGCTTCGAGCCGCTCGCTGTTGCTGGTCTGAAGGCGACTGACCCGATCGATGGCGGCTTGATCGAGCTTGCCGCGCGCGACCAATCGCGATGCGACCGCGCGTTCGAGATCGGGACGTTCGATAGCTTCCACCACGCCGGCCGCCTTGCCGCCCGTTGAGAGAGCCAGCACACAAAACGTGTGATCGTTAACAGCGGCAAAAATATGGCAATGGGAAGGCGAGTAGGTTGAAAGCCAATGCTACGTCAATTTGATTTATTACTGAAATAAGTAGGAAAAATTGGTGCGACGACTTCCAAGAACACAACCTCGTCTCATTTGTCTCAATTTGGCCACAACATCGTGGCGGATCGTGACACAAATGTCACGTACCAAGGCCAAGCGTCGCCGTAGCGGCGAGTGCTTCTTTGTGAGTATGCGCGGCGATGCGTCGACACCTTCAACCTTGTTCGAGGGAGGACACGCATATGCTTGTACGATGGAGATTTCCGCAGGTCGCGCTCGGTTTGGCAATCGCGTCTCTTGCGTTCGTCGGAGCCGCTCGCGCGGACAATGACGGTATCAGTAAACTGAGTCAGACGACAGTCACGGTGAATCCCATCACTTGCACGTTCAGCGAAGGGACGCCAACGACGAGCACGACAAATTTCTCTTTCGATATCAGCTGGGTCGATGCCGCCAATCGGGGCTACTTCCTGGCGGAGCGCTCGCATGGCGCGCCGTCATCCAACAATCAGGGCGGCATTCTCACCGGCGCAACGACCGGCGACATCCTCTACATCGATATCAACAATTCCTCGACAGGGACGCCGCTCTTACCACCTGCCAACGATCCGTTCGCCGGCGTGCGTTGCGACGCGAACGCCGATTTCGGCGGCTCGAACGCCGCTGGACGCAACGAGATCACCGGTCCGAACGGCGTGTTCACGGTCAATCACACCGAGGCTTGGGCCGGCGACGGGCCGTCTCATTTCAATCCCGGTCAAACCAACACCGCGTCTGACTATGCCAGCGATCCGTGTGACAGCTCGGTTCGTGTGTTCAATCTGATCTCGCGGCAACAGACCGACCACATCAATGTCGGCGGCTGCTTCCGCACCGATGAGGGCGCCTTCGATCCGGTCGATCAGGTGGCGATCTTCGCCAACCCATCCGAGCAAAGCTCGGTGGAGGCGATCAATCACAACGCCACGGGCGTCGACCATTCGCCTTTCGTGACGCTGATTTCGACGCGGCCCGTGGCTGCCGGCCAGCACCATGAAATCCTGAAGCAGATCAATTTCGATGGCGCGAACGGCACCGTGCTCGCCGATATGGGAATCGAGCAGGCGGTCTATTCGCCGAAGACCGGGCTTTTCTATGTCGCTATCCCGGGAACGTCCACAAATGCGAGCGGCTATGTTGCCGTAATCGATCCGCGCCACGGCAGCGATCAAGACGGGAATGACGACAAGCAAGGCAATGACGATCATGGCCGTGGAAACGGCATCCACGTCGTGACTAATTTCAAGCTGACGAACAATTGTGCGCCGAACGGTGCCGCGGTCGGTCCGGACAATCAATTGTTCCTGGCTTGCAGTTCAGGGCCGGAGCAGGTCGTCGACATCCGCAACGGTAACCTGATCGCGATCCTCACCGGAACGACAGGCGGTTGCGATGAAGGTGCTTACAACGCCGGCGACAATTCGTACTATGGCGCATGCACCGACAGCAACAGCCCGCCATTCGACAATCTCGACGTCAGCGACGCGCAGCCGCCGAAATTCGACACGGCGATCAATGTGGGCGCGACCGGCGCGCATTCCGTCGCGGCGGATCGCGTGACCGTCACCGAATGGATGCCGATGTTTGGCGGCGCATGCGGTTCGGGCGTTGCCTGCGTGGTCGTTTACGGTTCTACGGGTGGGGACGATCCAAGTAAGCTTGCCCAGAATCACTGAGCGGATTGGATTTTGGTGCGCGAAACGGGCGTCGGCAACGGCGCCCGTTCTTTTTGCGGCAATGCCGCGAATTCCGAGGGCTTCAGCCGAACCTGACCTGAACAATCAATCCCGGTTCGTTTGAGCGCAACTCAACGGACAGGTTGTGGAGAGAGGCTATCGCCTTCACCAAGCTAAGGCCGAGGCCGCTTCCCGGTGTGGTCCGACTGGGCTCCAAGCGAAAGAAACGCTGGAATACCTTGCTCCTCATTTCATCGGGGATACCTGGCCCGTTGTCACACACCGAGACCACCGTTTCGTCGGCGATCCGTCGTCCTGCTATCTCGATCACGGCTCGTGGCGGGGAATGACGGACCGCATTTTCCAGCACGTTTGCGAAGAGCTGGAGCAAAAGTTCCCGGTCTCCGCGGATCGTGAGGCCGTCCTCGATCTTCTCGATAATCGACTGCTCTTTCTCCTCCGCCATTGGCGCGTAGAGTTCGATTGCCGTGCATAAAAGGTCAGTGAGATCAACGTCACTGAATTTCGCTCGCCGCTCCGAGGTTTCTAGTTGGGCAATACGAAGAAGCGCCGAGAACGTCTCGAGAATAGAATCGACATCCTTCAAGGTCGCTTGGAACGCAGTCCGCAACGACGCCACATCGTCAGCCTTGCGGAGGGTCATCTCAACGCGTTGGCGAAGCCGCGTTAGCGGCGTTCGAAGATCATGCGCGATGTCGGTTGAAACCTGCCGAAGCCCGTCCATCAGTCCTTGGATGCGGTCAAACATTGCGTTGAAGCTGACCGCGAGATGATCAAATTCGTCGTTACTGCCCCGTAAGGGAATTCGCCTGTCGAGATCGCCGTTGACGATTTCGCGGCTGACATTGCTCAGCGCCTCAACGCGGGCAAGCATGGCCAAGCTGATCAGGGCGCCGCTCAAGAGCGAAATGAAGATAGTCGCGATAAGGCCCCACACGAATGTCCGGGCAACGGCTCGCTGCATTTTATCGAGCTCGATCGTAAACAGGCCAACGAACAAAAAAGCGTCCCCATTTACAGTGACGCCCTTTCCGCGCAGCGATAGGGTTCGGTCCTGGATCTCGACGCGCGCGCGCTCGATGATCCCGACTTTCGGGGCCATGGCGGGAAGATTTCCCGCTAGGACATTCCCGTCGTGATCTTGCAGCAGATAGAAAAAGCCGGGTGATTTGTGACTGAGTTCGCTTACAATCTTCTGAAGCGAGGAGACGCTTCCATTTGCCGCGTCACTCTGTATCTCCGCTATTTCGTTGCTGATCGTGTCGTCAAGTTGACGATCCATATAACGGGCAGTCGACCAATAGATGATCGCAAATAGGGCGACAAACGAAGCGCAGAAGATACCTGCATACAAAAGCGTGAGACGAAAAGCCGAAGTTCGGAGGACCCTAGGCATCGCGTAGACAATAGCCTGCCCCCCGAATTGTATGGATAAGTTCTTTTTGACTGCCAACAGCTATTTTCGAACGTAGCCGGCTGATATGGCTTTCGACGACGTTCGTGTGGGGATCGAAGTGCAGCTCCCACACATTCTCCAGCAGCATTGTGCGTGTTACGACCTGTCCCGCGTGACGAACAAAATATTCGAGGAGCCGAAATTCGCGGGGCTGAAGATCGATGATATGCCCGGCCCGAGACACCGTGCGCGCCATCAGGTCGATTTCGAGGTCCGCGACCTTTAATACCGTTTCCACGAGCGTTCGCCGCGGGCGACGTCCCAGAGCATTTACCCGTGCAACGAGTTCCGCAAAGGCGAACGGCTTGGCGAGATAATCGTCGGCGCCGGCATTGAGCCCGGCAACGCGATCATCGATCCCATCGAGCGCGGTTAAAAACAGAACCGGCGTCTCGACTTTGGCTCCGCGCAGCAATCGGACGAGACCCAAACCATCGATCTCGGGCACCATTCGGTCGACAATGAGGAGGTCCCATTCCGACACAGAGGCTTCAAACACGCCCTGCTGTCCATCGGTCGCCCACGACAAGACGTGCCCTTCCTCGCGCAAGCCCTGCGAGACATATTCGCCCGTCAGCGGGTCATCTTCGACCAGCAAAATTTTCATTTAGCGAGCCTTCGCCCGTTTCCCCTTTTATGCTTGGAAACTGGCGTTTGTCGACTGGTCATATGGATGATAGCCGCGCTTGGGATGGCATGGTTAGGGGTCGATCAGCACGCCGGGATTGAGCATGGCGTGCGGGTCGAGCACCTGCTTAGCGGCCTTGAGCGCGGCGGCGAAGAGCGGTGGCCGCTCCTGGTCGTACCAGCGTCGATGCTGGCGCCCAACCGCGTGATGATGGGTGATGGTGCCGCCGGCTGCGAGGAGTGCGTCGGAGGCCGCGTTCTTGATCTCCTGCCACATCTGGACAAGCGCGCTGTGCCGCCCCAGCGCATGGAAGGTAAAATAGGGCGCGGGCCCGTCGGGATAGACATGGGTGAAACGGCAGCTCACTTCGCCCGGATGACCGGTGACGCGCCTGATGGCGTCCTCGGTCGCGGCCTTTACCCGGTCATAGAACGACTCGAAGCGATCCCAGGTGATCGCGGTTTCGAACGTGTCGTTGATGATCGCCCGCGGCACGGTGATCTCGCGCGCATAGGGCATGCGAATGAAAGCATTCCGCCAGGCGCCGGCGGCCCCTTCGCGATGCGCGTCCGCCCTCTCGGCGCTCTCCGGCGTGCCGCCATGATCGGCGCAACATTCGAGGGCGCGCTTCATCCATGGCCCGACCTCATGGTCGGCCGATTCGAAGGCAAGCACCATGATCGCCGACTTTCCGTCGCCCGCGCCGGTGTTGTAGGCCTCGAGAGGATCGAGGATACGGCAGTTGGCGGGATAGAGCCCAGCCTGGGCGATGACGCGCAGCGCGCGCGCCGCCGTGAAAAAATCGGCGAAGCGCACGGCGCCACCGGCGCGGAAGCGCGGCCGCTCCTGAAGCCGCATCCATGCCTCGGTGATGACGCCGAGTATGCCCTCGGAGCCGATGGCGAGCCGCTCCGGCGCCGGTCCCGCGCCCGAGCCCGGGAGGCGCCGCGTCTCGAAAACGCCGCGCGGCGTCACCATGCGCACGCTTTCGACGAGATCGTCGATATGCGTATAGAGTGTTGCGAAATGTCCACCCGAGCGCGTTGCGATCCAGCCGCCCAGCGTTGAATATTCGAAACTCTGCGGGAAATGGCGCAGGGTCAGATTGTGCGGCCGAAGCTGCGCCTCGAGTGCTGGCCCGAAGGCGCCACCTTCGATGCGCGCGGCGCGCGATGCGCGGTCGACCTCGACGACGCGGCCCATCTCGCGCAGATCGATCGTAAGCGCAGCGCGATGCCGCGTCGCATCGATGCGCGCCGCAACACCATCGACCACGCTCGACCCGCCACCGAACGGAATGACGGCCACCTGCGCGCCGCCCGCCCAATCGAGCAGCGCTGCGACATCGGCCTCGTTTCGGGGATAGGCGACGATGTCGGGTGCATCGTCATAATCGCCGGCGAGGCCGCGCACCGTGTCGATGAAGGATTTGCCGTAGGTATGCGCAGCGCGATCATAGCTCTCGCTTGAACAGAGCGGTGCGAGCGTCGGCGGCGGAGCGAGCCGCGGCGGGCGAAGCCGCAGTGCCGCGAGCTCCGGTGGCGCCGCCTCGTGGAAGGCCGGGACGCCGAAACGCTCGCGCGCACGCGCCAGGATGAAATCCGATTCCGCTTGCGTCAGCCCTTCGCCTTCGCGTCCCCAGCCGAAAAATTTGAGCCGAGCCGTCATCGCATCCTCACCGTTTCAAGAAACAGTGGCCCAGCATAGGGCAGGGCACACGTGCTCGGCACAATGTTGCTCGTGCCGTTTTAGACTGAGACCCGAGTGAGGGAGTTTCTCAGCACACCGTCCTGTCAGCCATCGCGCCTTGTGAACGCAGGTTTGACGGGCCCGATGTGAAAATAGTATGCTCTAGCTAACTAATTAGACTGCGGCGATCGCGGTCAGCCGTTGCGGCGCGTTTACAAGCGCCGGCGGTAAGGAACGGTGTTCAGGGGAGGCGCGCACTGGAGCAGGGCGCGTCGCGAGCTTGCAGGAGGCAGCGATGCCTGCATCGCGCGGGAGTCCGATTCCGTGAAGACTGCGGCAATAGCCCGGCCGCAGCGAAAGCGCCCCGTGATAACGGCCGCGCGTATGCCGCCGCTCGTGCGCACCTATCTTGACCGTATTGTCGTTCTCGTCGTCGTCATCGCGCTGTGGCAGGTTTGCAGCGAGTATTTCGGCACCATCTGGTTCTCCAGTCCCTGGCTCGTGCTAACGCGCTTCGGCGAAGAGCTGCGCGACGGCCAAATCCTCTCGAATACGATCTATACGCTGAAGGCGGCGTTCTACGGCTCGCTGATCGGCGGCATTCCCGGCACGCTGCTGCCCTTCCTGCTGCGCCGCCGTCCGGTCGCGGGGGCGATCCTCGACCCTTATCTTGCGGCCGGCTATGGCGTGCCGAAGCTCGCGCTTGCGCCGCTGTTCATCCTGTGGTTCGGCATCGATCTCGAACCGAAGGTGGCGCTCGTCGCCTCCATCGTGTTCTTCCTGGTCTTCTTCTCGACCATGTCCGGCGTCAATGCCGTCAACGCACAGTATGTCAGCGTCATGCGCGTCTGCGGCGCGAAAGAGCGCGATATTGCGCGCCACGTCGTCTGGCCCGGCGCCATCCCGTACGCCTTCGCCGGCTTCCGTATCGCCGCGCCCTATGCCATTGGCGCAGCCGTCGTCGGCGAATTGATCTCCTCCAATCGGGGACTTGGCTTCATGATCAATTCCGGAGCGACCGATTTCGACACGACCCTCGTCTTCGTCGCGCTCGTGACGCTGACAGTTCTCGTGGTCGCGATCAATCTACTCGTCGCGCGCGTCGAGCGCTGGCTGTTGCGCTGGCGCCCACCGCAGCAGGGCTTCGGCTCTCGGGTGATGGGCGCATGACGGCAACTGCTCCCATTCTTGAGGTCAAGGGCCTCACCAAGCGCTTCGCGCCGCGCGCCGGGGAAGCTCAAGCGCCGGTGATTCTGGCCGATCTGTCGTTCCACGTCGCCGACCAGGAATTTCTGACCATGGTCGGGCCGTCGGGTGCCGGCAAGTCGACACTGCTCAACATCATCGCGCAGGTGGACGGCGCGAGCGAGGGCGAGATCTATTTTCGCGGCGAACTGATCGAGACCACCGATACGGCGGCGCTCAATCCCGGTTGGAATTGTCAGATCGGATATGTGACCCAGGACGATAACCTGCTGCCTTGGCGCACGCTCATCGACAACGTCACCTTGCCGCTGAAACTGCAGGGCCGATACGATTCCGCCGCGGCCGCACGCGTCGAGGCGCTGCTGCGCGCGACCAATCTCACCGGCTTCGAGCGCTACTACCCTCACGAGCTCTCGGGCGGCATGAGGAAGCGCGCTTCGCTGATCCGCACGCTCGCCTATGACCCGCCGATCATTCTCATGGACGAGCCCTTCGGCGCGGTCGACGCGCAGACGAGGGCACAGCTCCAGCAGGATTTGCTGCGGCTTTGGAACCATGGGCGCAAGACCATCATCTTCGTCACCCACGACATCGGCGAGGCCATCGCGCTCGGGGACCGCGTCCTGGTGCTGTCGCGCTCTCCCGCCAAAGTGATTGCGCAACACCGTGTCGACATCGCACGCCCGCGCGATCTCGGCAATCTCTACAAGCTCGACGGGTTCGGCGACATGTTCGAGGCCGTACGGCAGCAGATCCAATGAGCATTGCCGTCGCCCGCCCGCTGCCGCGCCTGCGCGCCAAGCGCCAACTCATTCCTGTGGGACGCCTCGCGCTCGGCATCGCCGTGCTCGCGTTGTGGCAATTCGGCACCGGCGTCCTGGGCGAGGAATGGTTGCCCGGACCAGCCGAGGTGCTCGTGCGTATCTGGAATATCACGGTTTCGGGGCAGCTCTTGAGAGACACTGCCGTGACTTTCTGGGAAGCCGCGGTCGGCATGGTCCTGGGCGGTGCGGCCGGCGCGGGATTGCCTTTCCTCTTGCGTCTTTCGCCGCGGCTGATGTCCGCGCTCGATCCCTTTATCTCAGCTGCCTTCGGCATGCCGAAGCTCGCGCTCGCGCCGCTGTTCATCCTGTGGTTCGGAATCGGCGTGCCGGCGAAGATCGTATTTGTCGCGTCGATCGTTTTCTTCCTGATGTTCTACAACGGCCTCGCCGGCATCATGAGCGTCGATCCGAAGCTTATGGCGATGCTTCGGGTTGCGGGCGCGAGTGGCTGGTTCGTCAGCCGCGAAGTCGTGTGGAACACCGCGAAGCCGTTCCTCTTCTCGGGTTTGAAGATCGCGCTGCCCCGGGCGCTTTCAGGTGCCGTGGTGGGCGAGTTCATCGCCGCCGATTCCGGTCTCGGCTGGTATATCCAGAATGCGCGCTCGCTCAATGACACCACCGGCGTGGTCGCGGGCGCAGTTATCGTCACCGTGCTGGTGATCGGCGTCAATGCAGCGCTGAAGCGCGTTCAGACGCGCTCGCTCGCCTGGCGCCCCATGGCGCGCGACATGAGTCTTTGACGGCGCAGGCGGGGCGGGCGGTTCCAGCCACGCGAAGCGATACAACAGGGAGAACAAAGCCATGAGGACAATGCTTCGATCCGCCGCGCTGGTCGCGGCAGTGGCGGGTGCGGTGGCGCTCGGCGGCCCAGCACAGGCCGAAACGATGGAACAGACATCGATCGCGCTGCCGGCGACGACGATCACCTTCCTGCCCGTCTACGTCGCCGAAGACGCGGGCATGTGGAAAAAGCTCGGCCTCGACGTGGCGCTGCACAACATCACCGGCATTGGCTCGACCAACGCCATGCTCGCGGGCAGCGTCGATTTCGCGGTGCAATCGGGGCCGAGCCTCATCCGCGGCAATATTCGCGGACGTCACATGCAGGGCATCGCCGAAATGGCCGACCACGAAGCCTTCGCTCTTATGGTGCACAAGGCGTCTTTTCCTGGGCTCAACTGGAAGGGGTCGCTCAAAGAGCGCGTCGACGCCTTGAAGGGTAAGAGGATCAATGTCGACGCACCGAACACGGTGGTGGATATCCTGCTGCGCTATTACGCCAAAAAGGCGGGCCTCAATGCCAAGTCGGATATGACCGAAGTCTATATGCAGCCGACCGAGGCGATCGCGGCGCTGAAATCGGGCTCGATCGACGCGGCGATGCTCAACTACCCGTGGGTCGAGACGGCACAACGCGAGGGCGCCGCGGATATGTTGGTGAATGCCATCACCGAACTGCCGGAACTGACCCCCACCATCGCCACCACGACGACGGCGCGGCAGGACTTCTGCAACAGTCATGGGTCGATCTGTGCCAAGCTCGCGCATGGCTATGTCGAATCGCACAAATACATCCACGAGCATCCGCAAGACGCGCTGCAGATCGCGCTGAAGCGCATGCCCGGTGCGAACCGCTCGGATCTCGAAAAATCGCTGCAAGTCCTGGTGAAGGCAACGCCCGAAGTACCGCGCTACAACGCCGCCGCTTTCGCGCACACACAGGAGCTGATGATCTTCGGCGGCATCCTGCGCCAGGATGAAGCGCAGAAGGATTTCAAGAACATGTTCACGAACAAATACGTGGACATGTTCGCACCGCCCGCCTCGTAACCGCGGCCGCAAGACTGGCGCTTCCCTCTCCGTGCGCAGAGGGAAGCCCGTCAGCCATGATCGAAAAATGAAGGCACAGGCGCAGTGCAAAATTTTATGTCGATTTGGAGGTCGCCCGTTATGGCGGCGCGACCGGATCATCGCGGTAACGAAAGGATCGGTGCATGTTTCGCAAAATGCTTATGACGGCGGCTGGGGTCGCATTCCTGGCTTCGGGAGCGGCGGCCGGGCCCGCTAAGGCAGATTCAGTTCTTCGCGTTGGCAAGGCGTTCGCAGGAGTCTTCGATTTTACGCCCGTCGATGTCGGAGTTGCGCAGGGCTTCTTCAAGAAGCGGGGCCTCGAGATCAAGGAATTCAACTTTGCCGGCAGCGCCAAACTGCAGCAGGCGTTGGCGGCCGATGCTATCGATATCGGCCTCGGATCAGGCGTGGAACTGGCTTTCGTCGCGCGTGGGGCGCCGGTCAAGGGCGTCGCCGCGTTTATGGGTCCGCCCACCGGTCTGACTCTCGTTGTCAGGAATGATCCCTCGCTGCAATCGATCAAGGATCTCAAAGGCAAGAAGATCAGCGTTTCCACCGGCACGTCATTGACCCAATGGCTTGTGCGGCAATTGTCGCGCCATGAGGGCTGGGGACCGGACGGCATCACCACCGTGCCGCTGGGCGCGCGTCCGGCGCAGATTTCCGCTTTGCGCACGGGCAATACCGACGGAATGGCGATCGACTTCGTCGGCGGAACCGTGCTTCAGAACCAAGGAATTGGCCGCATCATCCTGCATTTCGGGACCATCGTGCCCGACTTCATCACGCATGTGACCTTCGCCAGAAACGACTTGATCAAGGACCATCCCAATCAGGTTCGGGATTTTCTCGCCGGGTGGTTCGAGAGCATCGATTACATGTTCAAGCACAAAGCCGAGACCGTGCGCATCGCTATGAAGGTGGTGAACGAGCCGGAAGCGATCATGTCCGCCGATTACGACGTGGTGATGCCGACCTTTTCGAGGACCGGAAAATTCGAGCCCAAGGCATTGGCCGTGCTTAAGAGCTCATTTATCGAAATGGGGTTGCTGCCCAAAGTGCCGGACATGACGACGCTCTATACCGAGCGCTTTCTGCCGCACCCTCATCACCCATCCTAGGGACCCGGCTGCCCTGCTGGTCGGCTGGACCAGTGCGTGCTTGGGCGGGTCTAATCGCGTTAGACTCGACAAAAAAGCCCTCGGAAATCCATGGATTTCCGAGGGCTCGTTTTCAGCGAAGGCCTTAAGCGGCCGGATCTACATCACACGCTGTAGTACATCTCGTACTCGATCGGATGCGGCGTGTGCTCGAACTTGTAGATCTCTTCCCATTTGAGATCGATGTAGGCGTCGAGGAAGTCCTTCGAGAAGACATCGCCCTTGGTCAGGAAGGCGTGGTCAGCCTTGAGGCTCTCGACCGCTTCGCGCAGCGAGCCGCAGACCGTCGGGACGTCCTTCAGCTCTTCCGGCGGCAGGTCGTAGAGGTTCTTGTCCATCGCGTTGCCGGGATGGATGCGGTTCTGCACGCCGTCGAGACCGGCCATCAGCATCGCCGCGAAAGCGAGATAGGGATTGGCCGCCGGATCGGGGAAGCGCACCTCGACGCGCTTCGCCTTCGGGCTCGACGCGATCGGAATACGGCATGACGCCGAGCGGTTGCGCGCGGAGTAGGCGAGGAGCACCGGCGCCTCGAAGCCCGGGATCAACCGCTTGTAGCTGTTGGTCGTCGGGTTGGTGAGCGCGTTGATCGCCTTGGCGTGCTTGATGATGCCGCCAATGTAGTAGAGCGCGAATTCCGACAGATCGGCATAGCCATTGCCGGCGAAGAGCGGCTTGTCGCCTTTCCAAATCGACTGGTGCACATGCATGCCCGAGCCGTTGTCGCCCTTGATCGGCTTCGGCATGAAGGTCGCCGTCTTGCCGTATTGATGGGCGACGTTGTGCACGCAGTACTTATAGATCTGCATGCCGTCGGCGCCTTTGACCAGCGACGCGAACTCGGCGCCGAGCTCGTGCTGCGAGGGCGCGACTTCGTGGTGATGCTTTTCGACCGCGAGACCCATCTCGAACATGGTCGAGAGCATCTCGGCGCGGAGATCGGAGGCGCCGTCCACCGGCGGCACCGGGAAGTAGCCGCCCTTGATCGGCGGACGATGGCCGGTGTTGCCGTCGGGGTAACGCTTGTCGGTGACGTAGGGGCCTTCCTCGCTGTCGATCTCGTAGAACGAGGTGTTCATGCTGTTCTTGAAGCGAACGTCGTCGAACACGAAGAACTCGGCTTCGGGACCGAAATAGGCCTTATCGCCGACGCCTGACGAGACGACGTATTGCTCGGCCTTCTTCGCGATCGAGCGCGGGTCGCGGGCATAGGGCTGGCCGGTGCCGGGCTCATGCACGTCGCAGATGATGATCAGGGAGGTCTGGGCGGCGAAAGGATCGAGCACCGCGGTCGAGCAATCGGGCTTCAGCAGCATGTCGCTCTCGTTGATCGCCTTCCAGCCGGCGATCGACGAGCCGTCGAACATCAGGCCTTCCTCGAGGAAGTTGGCGTTGACGGTGCGAATATGGTGCGCGAGGTGCTGCCACTTGCCGCGCGGGTCGGTGAAGCGGAAATCGACGTATTTGACGTCGTGCTCCTTGATCATATCGAGTGCTTTTTGGATCGCCGCATCGGCCATCGTCTCTAGTCCTTCTTTGCTTGACCTTCGTCGTCTCTCACTGCCCCCCACTCACGCCAATTAGACGGCGTCAGCGCCCTTCTCGCCGGTGCGAATGCGGATGGCCTCGTCGACGGTCGTGACGAAGATCTTCCCGTCGCCGATGCGGCCGGTGCGTGCCGCGTGTTGAATTGCTTCGATGGCGCGTTCCAAGAGCGCGTCATCCATCACCACTTCGATCTTCACTTTCGGCAAGAAATCTACGACATATTCCGCGCCGCGATAGAGCTCGGTATGTCCCTTCTGCCGGCCAAAGCCCTTGGCCTCGGTGACGGTGATACCCTGAATACCTACCTCGTGAAGCGCTTCCTTCACTTCGTCGAGCTTAAACGGTTTGATGATCGCTTCGACTTTCTTCATGGTTTCCGCCTGTATGCGATTGGATTGCCGCCGGCCAAGCCGCCGGATGCCTTCCCCGATTAAGCACGAGGCATGCCAAACGCCGTAAAGCCCCCGCGTCAGGGCAAATGCCGCTGCGATCAATAGCGAAAGCCTTTGTCGCCGTCCAGAAAATAGGCAATTGCCCGTAAATCAGGCAGGAGGCTTGCTCCAGCCGGGGCGCGAATGCCACCATGGCCGCGAACGTCATCGGGGCGGGGTTCATGTTCCTACGCAATTCCTGGTATGTCGCGGCCTGGGACCGCGAGATCGGCCGCCGGCCGCTGGCGCGGATGATCCTCGGCGAGCCGCTCGTCTTCTATCGCCAGGAGGACGGGAAGCCGGTCGCGCTCGATGACCGCTGCTGCCACCGTCATTTGCCGCTCTCCCTCGGCCGGCTCGAAGGCGACACGCTGCGCTGCGGCTACCACGGGCTGCGTTTCGATGCCCGCGGCCGCTGCGTCGAAATCCCAGGCCAGACGCAAATCCCGCCGGATGCCGCGATCCGGGCTTATCCGCTGGTGGAGCGCTTCAACTGGGTGTGGATCTGGATGGGCGATCCGAAACGCGCCGATCCGGCGCTGATCCCGATTGGTGGTGGATGGATCACCCGGAATGGGCTTGTGCCAAGCCCGATATGATCCCCGTCGCCTGCAACTATCAGCTCGTCAACGACAACGTCCTCGACGTGACGCATCTCGTCTATGTCCATGCTTCATCGATCGGCAATCCGTCGATCAACGATTTCCCAGCGACGACCGAGCGCGAAGGCAATCTCGTGCGGCTGACGCGCTGGATCATCGATCGGCCGGCGCCGCCGATGTATCAGGCGGCGGGAAAATTCGCCGGCAATGTCGATCGCTGGCAGATCGTCGAGCATCACCCGCCCTGCTTCAGCGTCAATTTCGCCGGCTGCGCCGCGACCGGCACCGGCGCGCCGCAGGGCGATCGCAGTCACGGTATCGAGCTGATGGGGATATCGGCGCCGACGCCCGAGACCGAGCGCACGACGCATTATTTCTTCGCTTTCCCGCGCAAATTCGGTCTTGGCGATGCGGCGCTCGATAAAGTCTTCAACGTCGACTTCGTCAATGTCTTCCGCGAGGATGTCGCCGTGCTCGAGGCGCAGCAGCGGATGATGGAACTGAAGCCTTTCGCGCCCTCGGTTTCGATCAAGGTCGACGCCGCGCCGTTGGCGGCGCGCCGGCTGCTCGATCGTCTGATCGCGGAAGAGCAGCCGCCGCGCGATTCAGCCTGGCCTAGCGGCTAAGCGCGAGATGAGTGGTGGGGCTGTTAGATCTCGGTCCCGCGTACGAAACACATGATGCCGAGCGACGGCGTCCAGCAAACGACAGCGCGTCCGACGGGATTATCGATCCGCTGCAGGATCTTGTCCTTCGGCACGAGCGTCCATTTGTTGTTGATGAAGACCTCGTAGTGATCGCCCTCGGTGCGATAGTCCGTGGCGCGACAATCGGCGATCGAGCAGCAGGAGACGCCGGTATCCGGCTGCTTCAGGCTCCGGAACCAAGGTGCCAGGGCCGGATCGGCGTTCGGTGGGGGCTCCGCTTTCGCGACAGTCGCGCAGGCGAGGCCCGCCGCGGCGAACGCCGCCGGCCATAGCCGCGCATTCGTGGGAATACGCTGGCGCATGTGCATCTCCGTGAGAAAAGTCTCGTCAGAGAGGCAACCCGCCGACAGAACGGCCGGTTCCCGCTTGGGTTGTCTTTCCTGTCGTGAAATTTAAGTGGGCGGCGGCGCGGCGGGCGCGGGGGCCGGAGAGCCGTGCATTTGCTGGGCGGCTTCTTGCATAAACTGGATGCGGGCGGCGGCCAGTCGCTGCCGGATTGCAAGGTTGATCGCGAGCTTGGCTTTATCCGACTCGGCCGCCGGAACCGTGGTCTGAAAACGCAGTTTGATCGCGCCGTCACCGAGCTCCTCGACGCCGATCAGCGCGTCGTCCTTGTGATGGTCGGCGGCGATCTGGCACAGCACCGCGATCGCGCAGCCGAGATCGGCGGTGTAGGGCAACCAAAAGGTGATGTTCACCGCCGCATGTACGGGCAGCCGCGAGAAATTGATGATCGGTGCATCGGAGAGCAGCTTGTTCGGCACGGTGATGATCTTGTTATCGTCGGCGCGGATCACGGTAGCGAAGAGTCCGACCTCTTGAACCGTGCCGGTGAAGCCGGCGGCGTGGATGGCGTGGCCGACATGGAATGGCCGCAACACGACGAGCATCACGCCGGAGGCGACATTCGAAAGCGTGCCCTGGAGCGCCAGACCGATCGCGAGGCCCGCGGCGCCAAGCACCGCGACGAGGCTCGTCATCTGGATGCCGAACTGATCGAGCACGGCAAGCAGCGCGCCGATCAGAATGATATAGCGGACGCTGCTGACGATGAGCGGCAGCAGTGTCGCGTCCATCCATTGGCGCCTGACGAGGCTCTTTTGTAGCGAGCGGCTGGTCCAGCTGGCGAGCCACCAGCCGAGGATGAGGATGACGACCGCGCCGAACAGCGCGAGGCCATAATGCGTCAGATTGGCCCAGAACACGGCCGCCGTCGGTGTATCGAGGAAATCCATCGCGACCCCCTAATGCGCGCGATCGCCGCGAGTTTAGCGGTTAGGCGCCGTGGATAAAGAAGTAGACCGTGAGCCCGACGCCGAGAAGCGCGATGAAGACCTTGATGAGCTCTGGCTTGACCCGCTTGGCGCCGAGCGCGCCGCCATAGCCGCCGATCAGCGTCGCGACGCACATAACCAGCGCTTCGGTCCAATAGACCTTGCCGGCATAGACGAAAGCGGCCGATGACACGACGGTCATGCACAGCGCGAGCATCAGCTTCAGCCCGTTCATCGCGTGGATGTCGCGCATACCGTAGAGCGTCAGCGCGGCGAGCATCATGAAGCCGATCCCGGCGCCGAAATAGCCGCCATAGATCGCGATCGCGAATTGCGCGGTGAGGACGCCGCGAGTGCCGATGGTGAAGCGCTGCAAGATGGTTTTCGGCGCGAAATTGCCGAAGATGAAGATCACCGTCGCCAGCAGCATCAGCCAAGGCAGCACGCCCGAGAACACATCGCTCGGCGTCGCCAGCAGGATCGCCGCGCCGACAAGCCCGCCGACGACGCTGACCGCGAGCAGCAGCTTGATGTCGAACAGGGTCGAGGCGCGGATGTCGTGGCGATAGGCCCAGACGCTGGCGAATTGCCCAGGAACGGTCGCGACCGTGGTGGTGACATTGGCCGAGATCGGGGGAATGCCCACCAGCAGCAGCGCCGGGAAAGCGACGAAGCTGCCGCCGCCTGCGACGGCATTCATCAAGCCGGTGATGATGCCGGCAACGAACAGCAAAAGCAGATCGGAACCGGCCGGCATCACTTACATAGGGTGGGGAAGGACGGGGGACGCGCGGATGGAAATTTGGGGCGAGTGACCGGGCTCGAACCGGCGACATCCAGATCCACAATCTGGCGCTCTAACCAACTGAGCTACACCCGCCACCGCAGCGCTGCTCTAACCCTTGAGCCCGCCAGCGTCAAGCCGAGCCATCGCCGATATCCGTTCGCGCCTTTCGCCGGTCACAGATGCGGGTATAGACTCGTATAGGTGATAAAAATTGTGCTGCGATGCGGGCCTTCGATAACGCGCTGCTGACACCAGAGGAAATGAGCCGCGCCGACAAGGCGGCGGTCGCTGTCGGCGTGAGCGAGATCGCGCTGATGGAGGCCGCCGGCCGCGCCGTGGCCGAGGCCGTCGCGGCGCGCTGGTCGCCGCGACCGGTCACGGTGCTCTGCGGTCCCGGCAATAATGGCGGCGATGGCTTCGTCGCCGCGCGCCATCTCGCCATGGAAGGCTGGCCGGTGCGTCTGGCGCTGCTCGGCGATCGCGACCGCCTGACCGGTTCGGCCGCGCATCACGCCGCGCGCTATCGCGGCGCGGTCGAGCCGCTCTCGCCTGATGTGCTTGGCGGCGCCGAAATCGTCATCGATGCGATGTTCGGTGCCGGCCTGTCGCGGCCGATCGACGGCATGGCGCGCGAAATGATCGAGGCGCTGCGGACATCGGGAATTCCGGTCACGGCGGTCGATGTGCCGAGCGGCGTCGACGGCGCGACCGGTGAGATCCGCGGCGCTGCGCCGAAAGCTGATCTTACCGTCACCTTCTTTCGCAAGAAGCCCGGCCATCTGCTTTATCCCGGCCGCAGGCTTTGCGGCACGACCCGGCTCGCGCAGATCGGCATTCCCGATGCTGTCCTCGGCAATATCGCGCCGCCCTGCTTCGAGAACGGGCCGCCGCTGTGGCTAGGTCTTTATCCCTGGCCGCAAGCCGAAGATCATAAGTATCGCCGCGGTCACGTCGTCGTTGCCGGCGGCGCGGAACTGACCGGTGCGGCGCGGCTGGCCGCGCATGCCGCAGCGCGGGCGGGGGCGGGGCTGGTGACCGTTGCCGCGCCGGAGGCGGCGTGGCCGATCTATGCCAGCGCGTTGATGGGCATCATCGTGCGGCGGATGCGCGCGCCCGAGGATTTCGTCACCCTCATTCGCGACGAGCGCGTGCGCGCCATCGTGGTCGGGCCTGGCGCCGGCGTGACGCCGGAAACCCGTGCCGCGGCGCTGGCCGCGCTGGGCACCGGGCGCGCCGTCGTGCTCGATGCCGATGCGCTCACCGCTTTTGCCCAATCGACCGAGACACTGTTCGCCGCGATCAAAGGGCCGGCAGTGCTGACGCCGCATGAGGGGGAGTTCGCCCGGCTCTTCGAGCGCGAGGGCGATCGGCTGAGCCGGGCACGCAAGGCGGCGAAGCTCGCCGGCGCGGTGATCGTTCTTAAAGGTCCCGATACGGTGATCGCAGCGCCGGACGGCCGCGCCGCGATCAACGCCAATGCGCCGCCCGATCTCGCGACCGGTGGAACCGGCGATGTGCTCGGGGGATTGATTGCCGGTTTGCTGGCGCAAAGCCTGGCACCATTCGAAGCTGCTTGCGCCGGATGCTGGCTGCATGGCGAGGCGGCGCGCGAATTCGGACCGGGACTTGTCGCCGACGATTTGATCGATACCCTGCCCCCGGCGCTGCGCCGTTTGAAGGCGCTCGCTTCGACCTTTGGGATGCTGAAGGACCCATGACCGATCGCAGCAGCTTCTTGGACGGCGTCTACGATTTCACGCTCCACAATTTGCGCACGCTGAAAGCGCGCTGGCGCGACTTCGCTGGTGAGAGGAGCGCAATATCGACGCTGCTCAGCGACGGCGGTGCCGACCGGCTGCGCCGCCAGATGCAGGATTGCCTCGAAGCGCGCGGTGGCGAGGTCTCGGCGCGTGCCCGTGCGGCGGCGCTTGGCCAGACCTATCTGGCGGCGCCCGCAGAGGGACGGGCGCGCTTCCTGCGCCTGCTCGCCGATGAATTCGATATCGACCGCGTTGCGGTTGCTTCCGCCTGCCAACGCCTCGCTCATGCGCACACGGAAGACGAGAAGCGTCGCATCGAGCGCGCGCTTCGCCAGGCGCTCGAGCCGCCGCGCGTCAAGCTGCTGACCCAATTCAACGCGCTGCCGAACGGCGTCAAATTCCTCGTCGATATGCGCGCTGAGCTGATGAAGCTGGCGCGGCATGACCAGAGCCTCGCCGCGCTTGATCAGGATCTGCGCGCGCTGCTTGCGGGCTGGTTCGATGAAGGGTTCCTCGAGGTGAAACGCATCACCTGGGACTCGCCGGCGTCGCTGCTCGAGAAGCTGATGGTCTATGAGGCGGTGCATGAGATCCGGAGCTGGTCCGATCTCAAGAACCGCCTCGAAGCCGACCGCCGCTGCTTCGCCTATTTCCATCCGCGCATGCCGGAAGAGCCGTTGATCTTCGTCGAGGTCGCGCTGGTGCAGGGCATGGCGGACAATGTCCAATCGCTGCTGGACGAGACTGCGCCGGTCGGTGATCCGCAAAGCGCCGACACGGCGATCTTCTATTCGATCTCGAATTGTCAGCGCGGCCTTTCCGGCATCAGCTTCGGCGACTTCCTCATCAAGCGCGTCGCCGATCGGCTCAATCGGGAGCTGCCGCATCTGACACGCTATGCCACCCTGTCGCCGATGCCAGGCTTCCGCGCCTGGCTCGAGCAGCGCAGCGTCGAGGAGGGCAACGATCTGCTGACGCCGGTCGAACGCAAAGCAATCGAAGCGCTGCCCTCGGCGCCGAGCGATCACCTGCTGACGAATTTGCTGGTGCGGTCCAATTGGTATGAGGACCTCGCCGTGGCGCAGGCATTGAAAGCCCCGATGCTGCGCCTCGCCGCGCGCTACATCATCAATGAGAAGACGCCGCGCGGCCGTGCGCTCGACGGCGTCGCGCATTTCCATTTGAGCAACGGCGCGCGGCTCGAGCGCATCAACTGGCTCGGCGATCTGTCGTCCAAAGGGCTGCAGCAATCCGCCGGGCTGATGATCAACTATCTCTATCAGCTCGACGAGATCGAAGAGAATCACGAGGCCTATACGGGCGAAGGCCGCGTCACCGCGTCGCAACCGGTGCTGCGCCTGCTGAAGACATAAAGAGGGCGTTGATTGCGAGCGGGAGTTCCGGTCTCGTGATTTCGCTTTAGTGCGCCGAGGAAAGGCAAAAGCCGCCGCGCACGCGCGAGGACATCGTCGGCATTCCCCGTGTTTGTTCCCCGCTCGCCGTCGGGGAAGCCGCGATCGGCCATATCGAGGCCGGGAATCGGGTGCTGGCGCTGCCCTCTTTTGTGGCGACCTATCAGCAGCGCGCCTGACCGATCCCTGGGCGCCTATCTTGGCCGAATGGCGGGGAAACCGCTCGGCACGCTGCTTCCCCTGCCATTACGCGTGTGCTATGAAGCCGCCCCTATCGGCGGCGCCCGATCCTGTCGGACGCCCAGTTCCGTGACGCTGGGCCGCGCCGGCGTTGCAACGCGCTCGTGGCGGAATTGGCAGACGCACTGGATTTAGGTTCCAGCGCCGCAAGGCATGGGGGTTCAAGTCCCTCCGGGCGCACCACCAAGGACACGGGAATCCGAAGACCAGCATGCAAGTTACCGAAACCAATTCAGACGGCTTGAAGCACGAGATGACCGTCGTCATCGCGGCCGCCGATATCGAGCGCCGCGTGACCGATCGCCTCAGCGAAATCGCCCGTACCATCCGCCTGCCGGGCTTCCGTCCCGGCAAAGTTCCACTCACCGTGCTGCGCAAGCGCTACGGCCCTTCGGTCATGGGCGAGGTGCTGGAACGTACGGTCTCCGACAGCTCGACCGAGGCGATGCGCGAGCGCAATCTGCGCCCGGCGCTGCAGCCGAAGATCGAGATCGTGTCCTTCAACGAAGGGGCCGATCTGCAATACAAGCTCGCGGTCGAGGTGCTGCCGCAGATCGAGCTCGCCAATCTCGGCCAGATCCAGATCGAGCGGCTGAAGCCCGATGTGCCCGAGGAAGAGATCGATCGCGCTCTCGAGCGCATCGCCAAGCAGCAGCGCAAATCCGAGCCCGTCGACCGCGCGGCCGAGAAGGGCGATATCTTGGTCATGGACTTCGTCGGCTCGGTCGGCGGCGTCGAATTCCCCGGCGGCAGCGCCAAGGATTACTCGCTCGAACTGGGCAGCGGCAGCTTCATCCCGGGCTTCGAGGATCAGCTCATCGGCATCAAAGCCGGCGAGGAGCGGGTGGTGAAGGTTGATTTCCCGGCCGATTACGGCGCCGAGGATCTCGCCGGCAAAGCCGCTGAGTTCAAGGTTAACGCCAAGAGCGTCAAGGCGCTGGCCGAGCAGCCGATCGACGAATCCCTCGCCGAGGCGGTCGGTCTCGAGAATCTCCAGTCGCTGCGCCAGACTGTGCGCGAGCGGATCGAGCGCGACTATTCCGGCATCGCGCGGCAGAAGCTGAAGCGGCAATTGCTCGACCGCCTCGCCGAGCGCCACAATTTCACCGTGCCGGCGGGCATGGTCGATATCGAACTCGACACGATCTGGCGCCAATACCAGGCCCAGCTCGAGCGTGCGAAGCAGTCGGGCGCCGAGCAGACCGAGACGCCCAAGGACGAGGCGGCGGTAAAGGCGGAATATAAAGACATCGCCGAGCGCCGGGTCCGGCTCGGCCTCGTCCTCGCCGAGATCGGCAGCAAGAACAACCTGACAGTGACGCAGGACGAGCTTAATCGCGCCATCGCCGAGGAAGCACGTCGTTTTCCTGGCCAGGAGCGCAACGTCATCGAGTATTATCGGAACAATCCCGGTGCGGTCGATGGGCTGCGCGCGCCGATCTACGAAGACAAGGTGGTTGATTTCATCCTCGAACTCGCCCAGGTGACCGACAAGCCGGTATCGCTCAAGGAACTCTTGGCGATGGATGAGGATGATGACGCGCCTGCCGCCGCCGAAGGCGAGGCGGGCGCTGGCGATAAGTAACCGGGGCGACAAGTAAGCTGGCGGAAAGAGGATAGATCATGGATCCGTACGAAATCTATATGAACAACCTCGTGCCGATGGTGGTCGAGCAGACCAATCGCGGCGAGCGCGCCTACGACATCTATTCGCGCCTCTTGAAGGAGCGGATCATCTTCCTGGTCGGACCTGTCAATGACGGGGTTGCCAGCCTGATCTGCGCGCAGCTTCTCTTCCTCGAGAGCGAGAACCCGACCAAGGACATTGCCTTCTATATCAATTCGCCCGGTGGCGTCGTGACGTCCGGCCTCGCGATCTACGATACGATGCAATATATCCGCCCCGATGTGGCGACCGTCTGCATCGGCCAAGCGGCCTCGATGGGCTCGCTGCTGCTCACCGCGGGCGCGAAGGGCAAGCGCGTCTCACTGCCCAATTCCCGGATCATGATCCATCAGCCCTCGGGCGGCGCCCAGGGCCAGGCGACCGACATCGAAATCCAGGCGCGGGAAATCCTCCAACTCCGCCAACGCCTCAACGAGATGTATGTTAAGCACACCGGCCAGCCGCTGGACGTCATCCAGGCGGCGGTCGAGCGTGACAAGTTCATGTCGCCGGAAGAGGCCAAGGCCTTCGGCCTCATCGACGAGGTGATGAACAACCGGCCCCCGCGCGAGGAAGAAGTTAAGCTTCGGGCCTAGGCGGGGCTCCGCCCCCCCGGTTCCCAGTTTTTTTGCGACTCGCGGGAAAAATAAGGTTTTCGCGGCCTCTAGCGCTGCGAAACCGCCGCCTTATTTTAGCCAAAGAGCTTTCTTGCAACTGTCTGGTTAAAGTCACATCTTTAACTGGTTATTGAGTCCCGTCGCGGCCATAATATGCGGTTGTCGGTGGGGCACGGTTGCGGGCCCGGCCGGGGGTTTGTCTTCCCGGAAATCGGGGGAAAGCCTTAAGCGCGTGAGGTACGGGATCGAGACCCCGTCCGGTCGTTTACGGAGAGCGTATGACCAAAGCCAGCGGCGGCGATTCAAAGAACACCCTCTACTGCTCGTTTTGCGGCAAGAGCCAGCATGAGGTGCGCAAGCTCATCGCCGGCCCGACGGTGTTCATCTGTGATGAATGCGTCGAGCTGTGCATGGATATCATCCGCGAAGAGCACAAGACGACGCTGGTCAAATCGCGTGACGGCGTTCCGACCCCGAAAGATATCTGCAAGGTCCTCGACGACTACGTCATCGGCCAGGACCATGCGAAGCGCGTCCTCTCGGTCGCGGTCCACAATCACTACAAGCGCCTCGCACACGGCACCAAGAGCAACGATGTCGAGCTAGCGAAATCGAACATCTTGCTCGTCGGTCCGACCGGCTCGGGCAAGACGCTGCTGGCGCAAACGCTGGCGCGCATCATCGACGTGCCCTTCACCATGGCCGACGCGACGACGCTCACCGAAGCGGGCTATGTCGGCGAGGACGTCGAGAACATCATCCTCAAGCTGCTGCAGGCCGCCGATTACAACGTCGAGCGTGCGCAGCGCGGCATCGTCTATATCGACGAGGTCGACAAGATCAGCCGCAAATCCGACAACCCGTCGATCACCCGTGATGTCTCGGGCGAGGGCGTGCAGCAGGCGCTGCTGAAGATCATGGAAGGCACCGTCGCCTCCGTGCCGCCGCA
>Ga0157369_10002083_pt1 | contig 24186 bp, 19 predicted proteins | sample C25metaG_FD_113461 | JGI IMG/M metagenome (GOLD analysis project Ga0157369, IMG submission 113461) | Corn rhizosphere microbial communities from Kellogg Biological Station, Michigan, USA - C2-5 metaG | ecosystem: Host-associated > Plants > Roots > Rhizosphere > Soil | place: USA: Michigan... | reverse complement strand
CGGTGTCCGATTCACTCGGACGTACGTTTCGAGTGGGGCAGGTCTTCGATCCGGCAACTACCCGGCCAGTGACTGCAGGCCAAATTGACCCGGTCACCGGAATTAGGGCAGCCAACTCCGGTTACGTCCGCGATCCGTTTGCCGGGAATATGATTTGTCCATCCGGCACATGCAATCGTATCGATCCGAATGCCGTAAAGCTTCTGAATCTCTATCCGACTCCTAACCTACCTACGCTCTTTAACAACTATGCGTCGACTCCCATTCAGAGGATAGACGCCGATAGTTTCGATATAAGGGCCGATCAGATTATCGGCGAACGAGACCAGATGTTTGGCCGTATGAGCTACACTCATAATCCTCGCTTCGTTCCGGGACCCTTTCCAGGATTGGCGGATGGCGGAAGCTTTAACGCCGGAAATCAATCGGTCGATACTCGCAATGCAGCGTTAAGTTACACACACTCGTTTAGTCCGACATTAGTCAACTCGCTTCGTTTTAGCTATGGCCGGGTCCACACGCTATTCGCGCCGTCCACGGTCGATCAGCTAGGAATTCCTGATCAATTCGGCATTCAAGGCATTCCGCAAGTGGAGTTGAACGGCGGTTTGCCGCAATTTTCCATAACCGGGCTCTCAGCGCTTGGCCAGAGTACGTATACGCCGATCAATGAATGGGATGACACCTGGGAACTGGCTGACAGTGTCACGAAGGTCTTCCGATCCCACACGTTTAAGGCCGGTTTTGAAGGCATCTATCTTCGTTTTGCCACTTACCAACCAGCCACTCCGCGCGGGAGCTATACCATGAGCGGCGTCTACACATCTATTCCGGGTGTGAACGTGAACAACAGCGGAGCGGCTCAGTTTGTGATCGTACCAAGCGCGACGTCAGTTCCGGGCGGCGTGGACTACAACGGGGGGCCAAACTCCGTATCGATCTCGCGTATCTCAGTTACCGACGCCCGCCGGAAGTATTACGCTGGCTATTTGCAAGACGACTGGAAGGTTACCCCTCGGCTGACGTTGAACCTCGGCGTCCGTTACGAATATTTCCCGGCCATCTATGACGCTTATGATGCGCAGACTAATTTTGTTCAAGGAACCCCGTTCGTGGATGCCGCCTACCTCATACCCAAGTCACGGTCTAACCAGAGCGATCCAAATAATGCATTGTCTCCGTCATTCCTTTCAGTGCTCAAGAAGGATGGAGTCAGCTTGCAATATGTCGACGATCGCGGGTTGCGAAGTGCTCAGAAAAATAACTTTGCGCCCCGCTTCGGCTTCGCATATCAGATGACCAGCAAGGCGGTCGTCCGCGGGGGTTATGGCATTTCTTATAACGGGTTGGAGGGTGTCGGCTACGGTCCCGCCCTAGGAGCTACTTATCCGTTTGCCTTTACCAGCGCCTTCTCCAACAACAGCAATCAACTGCCTGTCATTTTCCCCAATGGCCAGCACGCAACCATCGAGAACGGTTTCACCAATATTAATTTGTCGCCCGCGGTGGTAGACGGTGGTGGCGTCACTTTGCGCGGTATCGACACAACCTTAAAGACCGCATACGTGCAGAGCATGAATTTCACAGTGCAATACCAATTCACCGCGAGCACGGCATTTCAGATAGGATACGTCGGCACTTTGGGCCGCCACATCGAAGCCAACGCCGGCCGGGCCAACGTTGTGCATCAGCTACTCGTGCCCTCCGCAAATTCCGCTCCTTTTCGGCAGTATCCTGACCTGGCGCCTGGCGGCAGTATTCAGTCTGACTGGGGAAGCATGTCCTATCACGGATTGCAGACGAACCTGGAGCATCAATTTAGTCATGGGCTTAGCTTTCTGACTAACTTCACATGGTCGCGTTGCAGATCGGACGCAGTCGATCAACTCAACAGCACCGCCATTACGTACCGCGCTCCGGGACTGGGTCCGCAGATCGACTACGGCCCGTGCGACTCTGACATCCGCTATGTCTTTCACTACAGCGGCAGTTATGATCTCCCGTTAGGCAAGGGGAAACAATTCCTTTCGACCAGTAATAATGTGGTCAATCAAATCGTGTCCGGATGGCGTATAAACGCTATCCTCACTCTTCAGACCGGCCAGCCGTTTACCATCCCCTGCGACATTACGACAGCCTCCGGTATGAGTTGTGTGGCGCTATTCGTGCAAGGGCAGGACCCGATCGGTGGAAAACATAATGTCGACCAATGGATGAATCCGGCAGCGTTCACGAATCCGCCTGTAGTCGCGGTTAACGGCCAGACGGATCTAACGCCCCTGGGCGGCGCGCGTGGGCAAGTCTACGGCCCTGGATTTCACCGTCTGGATTTCTCTCTTTTCAAGGAATTCCGACCGACGGAAAGAACCCGCCTCGAATTCAGAGCCGAGTTTTTCAATCTTACGAATCATCCAAATTTCTCGACGCCTCAGGGACCGACGGGCGGCTCGGCGGTGATCAGCGCCCCGGGCGCGCTCGATTTCAAGAGCGCTAATTTCGGAAAGATCACGGCTACGCGCGACGCACCTAATGATCCGAGGCAGATACAATTCGGGTTGAAATTCTACTGGTAATGCTTGGGGACCGGTAGGGTTCAGTGAAGGCGCACCCGGCTTGATTTGATGCCCTGGCTGCCGATCCGCGATGAACACTTCAGCGGATATCCGCGCGAGGCGAGAGAGGTAGCCGCTCAACACATCGAATTGCTACGGACACTCCCCATCGCGTTCGTCCAGCTTTTATTGCAGCAGATTCAATCCTACGACTGGCGGTTTCCCGCAGAACGGCGGGACATCTTGCGGCAACTCACTTTCCTGGAATCGCTTACGGATGCGCGACGGCGGGAGCTTCTGGCCGGATTTGAGCGTTTAGAACTCCCCTCGCGGTTGAGGGACGCGAAGTGGATTGCGTCGCCCCAAGAATTTTCAGAACAGTTATCCGGCTATCTTTGGTCGACCCATCAGATCGATGCGTTCCGCGACGCGTCCTCACGCTATCTTACGAGCATTGGCGCTGCTTCGCCTGCTCCCCAACCTCGAATACCGAGGATCGGCGTTGCTGTAATCGGAAAGGGTGTCGCGCACAACACCTATCCGATCTTCCGTAAGCTACGTCCGCATGGCGCGTATTTCACCAGGGTCAATCCGACGAATGGTCTGGAGATTCTGCTCGAGGGCGTAACGGGCAGGGCAGCAGTACATCCCGTGTCCTTCGATCACTGGTATATCGATGGCGGAAATCCGGAATCCATCTCAAGTCCCTTTCTGTCGCAACTTTCTTACGGGGAAATGGAGCCTGTGCGGAAAGCTCTATTGCGCCAGATTGACAAAGCTATCAAGAATGGAATCGCCGGCCCGGAAGCGTTGACATCTTTGCTCCACAAAATACGGCCGGAGGAACTCGGTGCGTCGTCCGCGCCCGAAAATACTGTGTTGAGCCATTTTCAGCTCAGCCTTCTTACCGAAGGGGCTGGTACTCAAATCTTCAGCACTACCTTTGTGCAATGGGCGACTCGAGAGCTCTGGCGCCGCGCGCAACCCGAAACCGTGCTGGCCAGATTTGCCCCGCGCCAACGGGAACGTCCCATGAACGAGCTGCTGTCCGGAAAGGAACAAAATCCTGAACTCGATGCTATAGGATCGCTGATCGATGCGGATATGGGCGCGTTCTACATGTGGATCGACCAGCAGCGGCTGCCAGGGGCCAAAGAAGCATCGTTTCTAGCCTGGTTTGAAAACCAAGCGGAAGCCGTTGTGATCTCTCCCGCGTTTCCGGGCAACAGTCAATCGGACAATTCCGTGGACATGAAGTGGCTATTTGCCCAGATTTCCTAGTAACGTCTGCATCAGAATAGGGAGCTTCAGGGCAAGTTGTTAAAAGACATGGCGGAGAGGGTGGGATTCGAACCCACGTTAGAGTTTCCCCTAAACACGCTTTCCAAGCGTGCGCCTTCAACCACTCGGCCACCTCTCCTTTTGTGCTGAGACTAGCGAGAACTAGCCCAAGTCGAACTTCTCGTGATGTAGCGCCGCGTCGCCGGTCACGAGCACCGGCCGGCCCAGAATTTCTTCCAGCTCCTCAAGATACTTGTTGCTGCTGGCTTTGAGTACCTTGGCCACGTCCGGGTGTACTCGCAACATAACATCCTTGCCCTCGATTGCCTTCGCCAATTTTTGCGCTTCTATCAGGATCTCGCCGATTACGGTCTGTACGCTCTTTATGTAACCCGCGCCTTCACAATGCGGGCAGGGGGCGCAGAGCGTCCGTTCGAGGCTTTGCTTCACGCGTTTGCGCGTGATCGCCACCAGACCGAAATCGTTGAATTGCAGAATTTTGTTGGGCGCTTTGTCGGCGCGCATCGCTTCTTCGAGCGCTTGCATTACCTTTTGCCTATTCTTCCGCTCATCCATATCGATGAAGTCCACGACGATGATGCCGCCGAGGTCGCGCAGGCGAATCTGCCGCACGATCTCCTTCACCGCTTCGATATTTGTTTTGACGATAGTGTCTTCGAGGCGATTGGATTTGCCGACGTACTTGCCGGTGTTGATATCGATGGCCACCAACGCTTCGGTCTGGTTGATGACGATGTAGCCGCCGGACTTCAGCCACACTTTCGGCCGCAGTGCCTTTTCCAGTTCCTGCGTAATACCAAAAGCGTCAAACACCGGGGCCGGCCGCGTGTACATCTTCACCCTATTGACCAATGCCGGTTGAAAGCGCTGCATGAAGGTCAAAACGTTTTCATACAACTCTTCGTTATCGACCCAGATGGCTTTGAACTCATCGGTGACGTGATCCCGCAAAATGCGCTGCACCAGATCAAGATCGTAATGCAGCAGCGCCGGGGCAGGTTTCTTCTCAGCTTTCTGCCGGATATCCAGCCACAAGCTGTAGAGAAAGTTCATGTCGGCGGCGATCTCTTCTTCGGGCACGCCCTCGCCGGCCGTGCGCACGATGAAGCCGCCGGTTGTGCCGACGCGATGGGTTTGCAAAATGCGCTTGAGCCGGTGCCGCTCTTCTTCGCTCGCTACTTTGCGCGAGACGCCCAAGTGTTCGACGCTCGGCATGAACACGACATAACGTCCCGGGAGCGCGACGTGCGATGTGATGCGCGCACCTTTTTACCCGAGCGGCTCTTTGGCGATCTGAACAATGATTTCCTGGCCAGGCTTCAGCAGTTCGGAGATGGAAGGCATGACCCTTTCGGGCTTTTCAGTGGCATGCTCCTCGACGCTCTCGCGTGCGGGTTCGGTTCTGGCTTGTGATTCGAGGGCCGGCGCGGCCGCGCTACCGGCTCCCGAGGCGGCAGATACTCCGGCGCCCGGCTGCCCCTGGCCAAAGCGATTTCCGCCGCGCCGCCGCCGCATGCGGCGCGAAACACGATGCATGGAACGATTGTTGGGGTCGCGCACCACAGCCGTCTGCAAGGCCGGGGCGCCATCGTCGACCGACGCCGTCGCCGCAGGTTCGCTCTCCAAATCGCTGGAAACGACCTCGCCGCCGGCAGCGTTTTCGAGCGCTTCTTCAATTTCCGGCGCCAGATCCTCTACCGCCGGCAGTGTTTCTTCCGCTTCCTCGGCATCGAGGACCTCGATATCATCCGCTTCGATGTCCGCTACCACAGAAGCGCCGGAAAATTCGTCTTCGCCCCGATAGATCGGTGCGATTGCCGGGTTAGCCGTCTCGCCACCAAAAGGTTCGGTCTGTTCGTGCTCGACGAGTTCGAGTTTTTCTTCCTCGGCTTGGACCGAATCGCCGTCACGATGCGAAAAGATCCGGTCGGCCAGTTCCAATTCTTCGGCCGCAGCCACTAGATGCTCGTGCGGCTCCTCTTGATCGACAGCTTGTTCAGGTTCTGGATGTGGTTCCCGGGTGTGTTCGGTTCTGAGACGATATTTTGCCAGTGACTCTCCAGGCAAAACGATTACGTCCGTCGATTCTTCGCTCGGTGGTTCAGCTTGCTGCGAGAAAAGCTGCGGCGTTTCTGTAGCCGCCTGCACATCCGGCTGCCGCGTGGTATTGCCTCCAGGCTGCGCGTATTTGCTTTCGGGAAAATCCCGGCCATGCGGCCGCCGGCGGCGCGAGCGTCTGCCGCGCCGGTCCCCTCGCGGACCGCGATCTCCTTCGGGACGTTCGCCGCCTCTAGACTGCTCGGGTGGACGCGAAGCCGTCTGTTCCTGTCCAGAGCCAACCTCAACTGGAGCGAGATTTCCTTCTCCAGGCGCGGTCTCCACGGTTTCCGGTGTCCGATCTTCCGGCGCACGCTCGCGCGATCGATTTTGTCCGCGATCGCGCCGGTCTCCACCCCTGTTTTGCGAACGGTCGTCTTTTACCGTATCGATGTCTTCGTCATGTTCGTCGAAGAAGTCCGATACGTACAAGAAAGTATCGCGCTCGAGGCCGAGGTCCACAAATGCAGATTGCATCCCCGGAAGCACTCGCGTGACGCGACCTTTATGAATACTGCCCGCCAGCGCATATTCCTGACCGCGCTGGAAATAAACTTCAACCAGCTGATCCTCTTCGAGGATAGCTACTTTTGTCTCATGGCGATTGGACCCAATCACCAGTTCCTTACTCATCGAATCACCGCCTTTTGGGCCGATGAGAGTACCAAGAACTCCGGATGTGTGCTATGCCCGCCGCCCGCACTGCAAAGGGGGCTGCAAAGCCGAAACCTGTATCGCTCAGGCGAGCGGAGACGAGCTCAACAACACTCACGCCTGACGTACCCATTCAGTCTTACTCAAAGTCAATCAATCCGAAAATCTTTGTTCTTCTCAGTTCGGGCCCTTTTCGTCCCAACCGGCCCCCGACTTGGAGGGCCTCATTCAATTCACAAACCTGCGTAACCTGACGCCGTTCACTAAGCCCAGCAACAGGAAAATAGACCACGTGCTCGATCCCCCTGAACTCATCAGGGGCAGCGGAATTCCGGTGATCGGCATTTTCCCGACCACCATGCCCACGTTTACGAGCACATGAAACAAGAGCAAAGCGGCAACGCCCATGCAAATGTACAAACCCGCTTTATCCGTCGCTGTCTGCGCATTCTGTACGACCTGCATGATCAGCAGGAAATACAAAACCAGGGCAATTACCACACCTACAAATCCGTGTTCTTCGGCAAACGAGGAAAAGATGAAATCGGTGTGCGGCACCGGCAGAAACCCGAGGTGCGTCTGCGAACTCTCTTTGGTGCCACGGCCCCACATTCCTCCATTGCCGACAGCTATTCTCGATTGGATCACCTGAAAACCCGTTCCTTTAGGATCCCGGTCCGGATAGACGAAACTTACCAATCTATCTTTTTGATACGGCTTAAGAAAATGATAGCCGATCGGTAAACTGACCACGAGAACGGTGGCGATTACGGCGACGTATTTCCAGCGCAAACCGGCCATAAACACGCTTGCGACGAATATTGGTATGTAGGTCAGGGACGTCCCGAGATCAGGCTGTTTCATCACCAGCAGCATCGGCAGACCTACGAGCCCGCCCAGCTTGGCGAGGTCTTTCCAGCTCACCGATCCTGCGGTCTTCAGATCTGTCAGGTAGCGTGCGACCAGCAGAATCAGCACGATTTTGACGAATTCAGACGTTTGCAGTGTGAAACCGGCGACCCGGATCCAGCGTGTCGATCCGAATACCTTATTTCCCGCCACCGCGGTAGTGATCAAAAGCGCCACTGACGCCAAATATAAGTAGGTCACGCGTCCCAGCAGCACGTGGTAGTCGACATTCGAAGCCATCCACATCATGGCGAGCCCGCTCACGACCCAAACAATCTGCTTCCACCAGGCATCCTGCCATTTGGTCGACAGCGTAGCGCTGTAAATCTGCAGGACGCCCAGGGCGCACAGAGCGAGAGTGACGATCAGCAGTGTCCAATCCAGATCGCGAATTGAGCGGTAACCAGGCACTACCGGAGCACGCCTCCGGACACCGGCACCCAGGCAAAGAGTTGCGGGGCCTGAAAGGGCTGTGCGTTCCTTGTTATGCGACTATCGCCCCGAGCTTTCTTATCGAAGTACGCTTTCAGCACATCACGCACAATTGGAACGGCGTTATAACTTTCCACGCCGTTTTCGAACAGCGCGACGACGGCGATTTCGGGATTTTCCACGGGCGCGAACGCCACGAACCAGGCGTTATTGGCGAGCTCACTGTGCAGTTTCGCTCCTTTGGTCTTTTCCGTGGCGGCGACCTGCGCGGTGCCGGTCTTACCGGCGACCTTGACATTAGGCAATTGGGCGGCGTGTCCCGTGCCCCACTCGTTCACAACGCCGTACATGCCCGAAACGACCTGCTGCAGGTTCTCCGGATTGAAGTGCGCTTGCCGTAGCAGAACAGGCGCCTCGTCCTTAACCAGGTGCGGTTTATACCATTTGCCCCCGGCCCCTAATCCGCTGAGTTCCAACAATATTTGCATTGGCGAGACGGTGACAGCGCCTTGCCCGATGGCTACCGAAATGGTCTCGCCCGCATACCATTTCTGCCGCGCGATGCGCAGCTTCCATTTGGTCGAGGGCATAGTGCCCTGGGTCTCGTTCGGAAGGTCGATCCCTGTTTTCCGGCCAATACCGGCCAAATCCGCATAGTGCGCGATGCGGTCGATTCCCAGGCGGTTGCCGACGTTGTAGAAATACACGTCGCATGACTGCGCAATCGCCCGATGCAATTGGATATCGCCGTGGCCATGCTTCAGATGGCAGGCAAAATAGTGGCCGTAGAAAGAGGCGCCGCCGGCACAATGGAACGTGGTCTGGTCGTCGACCACATCGGCTTCGAGGCCGGCGATTGCCATGATGGGCTTGAAGGTCGAGCCCGGCGCCAGTTGGGCCTGAATCGCGCGATTGAGCAGCGGCTTGCCCGGATCGTTCGCCATCTGGCTCCAGTCTTTACGGCTGATGCGCCCGGTGAACTTGTTGGGATCGTAGCTGGGCGAGCTGACCATGGCGAGCACCGCGCCGTTGCGCGGATCCACCGCCACCACCGATCCACGTTTGCCGGCCATTGCCAGCTCGCCGACAGCTTGCAAGTCGAGGTCGAGCGTGGTCTTCAGATCTTTTCCCGGAATCGCTTCCTGTGTCGCCTCCATCTGTCGCTCGCGGCCCAGGTTGTCGACCAGCACGCGCTGCTGTCCATCTACACCGCGCAGAGTCTTGTCATATTGGCGTTCGAGGCCGTCTTTACCGATGATGTCGCCCTGATGGTAGTCGATGAACTGCGGCGCGTCGAGCTCCGCTTCGCCGATCTCGCCAACGTAACCCACTACGTGCGCGGCGAATCCATCCTGCGGATACTGCCGCCGCCAGGACCGGATCAATTGCATCTCCGGGTAGGCACTGGTGTCTTGATGTGATTCGATCCAGGCGATCTCGTCGCGCGTCAACTGATCTTTGACGATGATCTGCGGCCGCGCGCCGCTGCGCCGGATCACTCCGGCTAACTCGCTATAGTCCAGTTGCAGCGCGCTCGCAATAGCCGGCAGGTGCTCCCACTTGATCTCGTCGCGATTGAGGAGCAGGGAATAGGAAGCTTTGTTGTCTACAATGACGCGGCCGTCGCGGTCGAGAATCTTGCCGCGCGGCGCGAGTAGCGGCGTGCTTTTGATGCGATTTCGCTCGGCTGCTTCGCTGTAGTACTCGGGGTTCTTGACCTGGAGTTGCCAAAAGCCGGAGACCAGGAACACGAACACCAGCACTGTCAAGTATTGGAAGATCGCGATTTTGCCGGCCGCTTCCTTCGGATCGTCGTCGCGTGGAAGCCGTTGCGAAGCGATTCGCTCGTCCCGCCTATGCTCGCTTTTGAGTAATCCCACTGCCGGTTTGTATCTTCTCTATTCTATCGACAAAGTGCGGCGGACGGTCCCCGGATCTCACTCAGGAGTCGAGACTTTTGGAGGTGGCTGGGCACTGTTAATTGGCGGTATTGTGCCCGGAATCCTCCAGCGGACTGTTATTCAGCTTGCGGTTATCGGGGCGCGGATGCTCGATGCCGGGGATCTCGATGAGGCCGAGAAAACCGGGCAGGAGACCGTGCGGCTCTGCGTTACGTAGAATATCGATCCCTGGAATTGGACGGGATCCAAGTCCATAGAGTCAAATGAGCATCGCTCCGTCTACGCCGAGCACTTGTCCGGTCACATACGTGGACATGTCAGAAGCAAAAAACAAAACCGCGTTGGCCACATCTTCCGGCTCGCCTATGCGGCCCATCTTGATGCTCGCCAAGCGCTCCGCGTAACGTTTTTCAGGGAGGGCTCCGGTCATTTCGGTGCGTATGAAGCCGGGCGCAATCGCATTCACCCGAATGTTAAAGGGTGCCAATTCCTTTGCCGCGGCGGACGTCAGACCGAGCAGCGCGGCTTTGGAGGCGGCGTAAACGGCCTGGCCCTCGTTGCCGACGCGCCCCACAATCGAGCTGATATTGATGATGGAACCGGACCGTTTCCTCGACATGAGCCGGGAAGCTTCCTGCAGGTGATAGATCGAGCCCAATGCATTTGTCGCGAAGACTTCGTTGATCATCTGTTGTGAAGCCATTCCAAGGAGCGCATCACGCACGATGCCGGCGTTGTTCACCAGGATGTCGAGACGGCCGAAACGCTGAAAAATCGCGGCATAGCAGGCGCCCGCGGCGTTCGCGTCGCCGGCATCGGCAAGCAGGCCAATACACTCTACTCCGAATTCTTCTCCGATTTCGCCGGCGCGCCGGCGAAGCACATTCTCATCGTGCGCACCGTTCAGGATGACGTTTGCGCCTGAGCGGGCCAGGGCCCGCGCCACCGCCAGTCCGATGCCGCGCGTCGAGCCGGTGACGAATGCAACTTTGCTTTCAAGATTCAAAGCCAATTCCTGAGCCTCGAGTATTGTTCTAGCCATTTAGAAGGTGCTCAGACCGATGACCTCGTCGGTCGAAAGCGGGACATTGAACCCTCGTGTCGAGCTCCGCGACCAATCGCATCATCGTCGTTCATCAATGGCCCAACCTTGTATCGTCTGTATTTGAGAGCGACATTAGGGTTCTCCGAGTACTTGTGAATGAGGTTTCGGAGAGTTCTCCCTTTTATATGGTGGTATGGTCATAGTATGGGAACGACCAAAGTGACCTTCACTCTGGACCGGATTTCGCTTGAACGGCTGCAGGACGCCTCCGAACGGCTCGCCTTAGCAAAAAGCGAGATTGTGCGGGAGGCCATCATGGAATTTCACGACAGAATCGGAAGACTGAGCGACAGAGAGCGCTCTAAGATGCTCACTGCCTTCGATGAACTGGTTCCACGAATCCCGGAGCATAGCGACGCCAAAGTGGACGCGGAACTTGCGGAGGTGAGACAGGCGCGAAGGGCGGGCGGGCACCGACACGTTTGAGCCGGCAATGACCCTTCTGGACACGTCGGTGCTAATAGACAGCCTCTCCGGAATGAAGCGTTCCGCGAAGAGCCTTCGCGCCGCGATCGAACGGGGCGAGCGGATCCTCCTCCCGTCGCTTGTGCTTTACGAGTGGCTTCGCGGGCCTCGATTGCCCCAAGAGATCGCAGCTCAGGAGGCGCTGTTCCCCATGGAGACCTCAATTGCGTTTGGACCCCGCGAAGCATCCCTCAGCGCCGAGATCTACCAATCACTTAAACGTCCGCGCGGACGCGAAATTGACCTGGCGATCGCCGCATGCGCAATCGCCAGAGATGCTGGCTTGTGGACACTGAATACATTAGATTTTAAGGACATTCCCGGGCTTCGCCTGATCGTTCTCTAAGTCCGATTCCCAAAAACGGACATACATAGTTCGGACATGCAGTGCAGATTCAGGACTATACGGCCAAACCAAACGGACTTCGTCATGCTTCTTTGACAGGATATGAACGCTGGCCATAACCTTCGCTACGCTTTGCGGACCCTCCGCCGCAGTCCCGGATTCGCCTGCGCGGCGGTGCTTTCTTTGGCTGTCGGGATTGGCGCGAACGCAGCTATTTTCAGCATCGTCAACGGCTTGCTGCTCCACCCGGCCGGTATCGAGAGACCCGAGGAGGTCGTTGCACCGCGCGTCACCTACAAAAAGCTGAACCTCGATCGCATCGAGATGTCGGCGACGGATTTTAATGACGTACGGAAGAGTCCTGAAATATTTTCGAAGGCGGCCATGGGCAACATTGTCGGCTTCAACTACGCCGGAGGCGATTCCCCCGTTCGCCTGCAAGGTGGCACGGTGACTTGGCAATGGTTCGAGGTCTTCGGTGCAAAACCAATTCTTGGCCGTGGTTTTCGTTCAGAAGAGGACCAGCCGGGCGCGAACCGGGTGGCGGTGCTCTCCTTTGATCTCTGGAACCGGCTGTTCGGCGCGGACCGCGGCATCGTTGGCCGCGCGATTGAGTTGAATCAAGAGCTTTATCGCGTGGTCGGGGTGATGCCCGCTAATTTTCGCTGGCCGACCCAAGCCGATATCTGGGTGCCGCTGGGGCTCCCGGCCGACGCATACGGCCCCAACAATCGCTTCAACGAAAACTACACGGTAGTGGCGAGGCTGCGCGACCACGTGACTCTTCCGGCCGCCCGAAGCTTCATGCAGGTGTTGACGACGCGCGCCGAGAACAGCAATAAGAGGCTCGCCAGCTTTGCACGAAGCGCCCAATGGAGCATGGTGGTGGAACCGTTCACTGAACTCACTAGCGGCAATCTCGAGGCGCCCATGCTAATTCTGCTGGGCGCTGTGGGATTCGTTCTTTTAATCGCGTGCTCGAATATCGCCGGGCTCATGCTGGTGCGCGCCACCGGACGAGCGCGCGAGCTGGCCATTCGCACCTCGCTCGGCGCGAGCCGGGCCGACCTGATCAAACAGGCTTTCGCCGAAGCTTTTCTCCTGTCGGTTGTAGGCACCGCCGCCGGCATCCTATCCGCCACCACCATTTTGCAAACCCTACTCGCTTTTGCGCCCGCTCAGCTTGGCTCAGGCCTGGTGATTCGCATGGATACATACGTTCTTGTGTTTGCAATTGCATTGGGACTGCTCACAGCGTTGCTCTTCGGACTGGCGCCGGCCTGGCACATGTCCCGTCTTGGCCAGAATTATGAGCAATTGAAAGAAGGCAGCCGCTCCGATACGGAAGGCCATCATCGCCAAAGGCTGCGCGGCCTGCTGGTCGCCGCCCAGGTCGCGCTGGCTCTGATCCTGCTTGTGGGAGCGGGGCTCTTCCTCAAGAGCCTTGGAAAGCTGCGCGACGTCGATACCGGATTCCAACCCCATGGCGTCGCATCTGCGTCGGTGGCCCTACCGCCGGTGCAATATTCCGCCGAAGACAAACAGGCGGCGTTTTTTCATTCCGTTCTGGAAAAACTATCGAGCACTCCCGGCGTGCGGAAGGCTGCCGTAATCGAACCCTTGCCGTTCAGCGGGGACGATTCTTCCGCTTCGTTCCAGATCGAAGGGCGCATTGACCGGTCGGGCGATCCCGGCCCGCACGGCTGCATCCGCAAGATTAGTTCGGAATATTTTGCGACGATGGAAATACCTTTGCGCAAAGGGCGCTATTTTACCGAGGCCGACCGCAAGGACAGTCAGCCGGTCGCCATCATTGATGAAAACCTGGCGCGCCAGTATTGGCCGAACGAAGACCCGATCGGCAAGCGGATCCGAAACGGGCAGCAAGGCACATGGGCTGTGATCGTCGGCCTGGTGGCGCACGTGAAGCATACGCAACTGGCGGCGGATTCGGCCAAAGGTGTTTATTATTACCCGATCTATCAGCGTCTCGATAAGAATAGCGGCCGCACCGCTTTTTTCATCACCCGGGGGCGTGGCAACACAGCGTCTTCGAGCGAGGCGATTCGTCAGGCGGTCGTCTCTGTCGATCCGAGGCAGGCCGTGTTCGACATCAAGACGATGGATCAGCGTATCGGCCTGGCGCTGGGCCCACAGCAATTCGCGGTCTCACTTTTGAGTGCCTTCGCCGGCGCTGCCTTGCTGCTGGCAGCTCTCGGGTTATACGGCGTGATCAGTTACAACGTGACGCAGCGGACTCGTGAGTTGGGGATACGCGCGGCCCTTGGCGCCAGCCGGCTGCAAATTCTGGGAATGGTGATAAGACAGGGTATGCGGCTTGTGGCGCTGGGTGCGGTAATAGGCCTTTTCGGCGCGGCTGCCTTAGCCCGTTTACTCTCCACGCAACTATTTCACGTCAGCGCTCTCGATCCGGCAACGTTCACCTGGACCGCGCTTGTGCTGGCTGGGGTAGCGCTGCTTGCCGCTTACATACCGGCGTATCGTGCCACTCGTGTGGATCCGATGACCGCTCTACGTTACGAATAGCGGTTCACAGTTTAGCGTTCGGTCGGGGCGCGATTTCGCGACCAAGCTTCGCTTTGGAATCCGGCTCGCGTCATGGATTGTCTTTTAGTCTTGAGAAATGATTAGACAGGATCGAAGAGAGTTCCTTCGCCTGGCGGGCCTCTCCGCGCTCGCGCCGGCGGCAGTCGGCAAGGGTCCTACGTCGGCAAACGTAGCGCAGCGGCCGAACCTTCTCATCGTCATGGCCGACCAACACCATGCGGGCGTGACGAAGCGCTCAGGATTTCCGCTCGACACGATGCCGGTGCTGGACGGTCTGGCCGGGTCCGGTGTTGCGTTCGAGCGCGCCTACGCCTGCGCTCCGTTGTGCGTGCCGAGCCGAGTCAGCTTATTAACGGGCCGCTGGCCTCACGCACACCGTGTTCGTCAAAACAGCGCCGCGGGGCACGCTGTCTTTCAGAAAGACATTTTTGAGATCGTCAAGACGCTGGGGTATCGAACAGGTCTCGCCGGCAAAAATCATAGTTATCTGAAGCCGGACCAACTTGATTTTTGGCGTTCGTATTCTCACCTCGAGGGTTGGAGACCACCCAATGCGTCACGCGAGGTCATCGAATTCGACAACTGGCTGCTACGCGAAAACTTCGCCATAGAGCCGCAGCCAGCGCCTTTTCCGGTCGAGGCGCAGCACCCCTATCGAATCGTGTCGGACGCTTGCGAGTTCATCGGCGCGAAACCGGAACAGCCGTTTGCCCTATGGGTGAGTTTCCCGGAGCCGCACAACCCCTATCAGGTATCGGAGCCATATTTCAGCCTGTTTCCCCCACAATCGATTCCGGCTCGCGATGTAGGCCCGGAAGTCTTGGCCCAGAAAGGCTACAAATGGCAGTGGCTCCGCGGGCTAGAAGAAGACGCGAATCCCGGGTAGACTCCCTCTGGCGGCGCACGCGATCCAATTATCTGAGAATGCTTCGCTTGATCGATGATCAACTCGGCCGGCTCCTCTCGTTTCTCGAAAAAGGCGGACTTCGGGAGAACACGCTGGTTGTGTACCTCTCCGACCACGGCGATTACTATTGCGATTACGGCTTATTCACAAAGGCGTGAGTATGCCGGAAGATCTCATCCACGTGCCCATGGTATGGGCGGGCGCCGCGGTGAGCCAACAGGCTGCCAACCAAACGGCATTTGTCTCCACCGCGGATGTCATGCCCACGCTGTGCGAAGTCTTAGGGGTGGAGATTCCGCGCGGCGCCCAAGGCCGCAGTTTATGGCCGCTGCTGCAGGGGCGCCCGTATCCTCATGAAGAATTTCGTAGTATCTACAGCGAGGTCGGCTTTGGCGGAATGTATTACGACGCCGCCGATCACGTGCCGTATTCCATTGCGGAATTCCGCTCGAAGGCGCCGGACTCCAAGCTCGGTTTCGATGAACTGGATCCGGTGACGCAGAGTGGAAACCTGAAGATGGTCCGGATGGGCGATTGGAAATTGCTATTCGACATGCTTGGCAGTGGTGAGCTGTATCATCTGTCGTCCGATCCCTTCGAATTGAAGAATCGTTTTTCGAGATCCGTCGGCTGCCGCCACTAGAAATGAATTGATGGCGGAACTGCTCGCCTGGACGGTTCGCACAGAGGACAATCTTCCTATTGCGGCGTACGCCACAAAATGGGCGAAGCGCAATTGGTATGCGTCTATCGGCATGGAGATCCGCCGGCTTAAGCGCACCTATGCCGTTAGCTCGCCTGGCAACTTCATCCTGTCCAGAATCATGAAAAGCGGCAGCGCCACAGCGGCGTTGAACGCTCCATGAATCAATATTTCCTGTGGATCGAGAGGCACCACTTGGCCAAGCAGCGCGCGCCGCATCAGCCAATAGAAGAAGGCGTGAAAAATAAAAAAGAAGAAGCACAGCACCAGACGGATTCCGGAGTTTTCCACGTTAAACTTCACGCTGACCGTGGCTGCGAAATAACCGACTAGCGTCTTGGTAATACCATACATTCCAATCGGAAGGTTTTCCGGCGCGAGCGAATCTTCGGCGAGCCCCACAAACGCTCCGAATAGCAGGGCGAGGATCGGGCTCGGCCGTTTCAATCCGAAATATACGGTGAGCAAGAGCGGCAGTTCCAGCCAGACAGTGCTCGGAATCAGGCGCGGCAGGTAGAACTTGCCAATAATCGCAATGAGCGTCAGCAGCACGAGAGCGGCTACTTGAAAACGCCCGAACCAATTTTCGCGCGGCCGCCGCCGCCGAATATGCTCGCTCGTGCCGGTCATTGTGGCGGCGTCGTCTTGCGTTCTTCCGGTTTGGGTCGGGGAGCACCAAGGGGAAGAACGGGCGCGGCCTTCACGGGAGCCGGCGCTGGCGGCGAAGTCACCTGCGCTGCGGGCGTCGGTGGGTTCGCGGCCGGCTTCGCGTTGAAATTCGGAAGGCCGGAAGCTAACGCCCCATAGACGTGATTCTGATCCTTGCCGATCTGCTCATACTTCTGGACGACCTTATCGGCCTCGGTCTGGGTCATCTTGGGCTGCTTGCCATCGGAGCCCAGTTCCGTTGGCGGGGGCGGCAAGGCCTTGCTGGCATCCTCTACAACCGCACCCACCGGAATCGGCTGATGCACACCTTGCAACACTACGAGCACTTCTTCCACTCCGCCAGGCGCACCGCTCAAATTGAGCTTGACTTCTTTCATTCCCTGTCCCGGCTGCACCGAGATGACGGTCCCCACTGGAAATCCCTTGGGGAAAATGCGGTCTTCGCCGGACGTGAAGAACCATTCGCCGGGTGTCACTTTCTCTTCTTCCTGAATCTGCTCCACGGTGCATGGCCCGTTTCCGCAATTGAGCACGCCGTGCACGTGACCCTTCTGCGATTCCACGCCCACTTTGAAAGTGGCGTCAGTTACAAGAAGCACTTGTGCGACTAATGGATATACCGCGACCACCTTGCCGACAATGCCGTCCGGTGTCACCACGGCCATGCCTTTTTCGATTCCGCTGGTGTAGCCGCGGTCGATAAATACCGCTTTGGCGCTTGCCACGGTGCTGTTCCCGATGACTCTCGCGGCCACCGTTTTTGACGGCGATTGTGCCTGGAACAACGTGAGTGCGCGAGCGTGCTCGGCTGTGGAAAGCTGGTTGCGGAAATATACGTTTTCCATCCGCAGTTTGTCGTTATCGGCCTTAAGCTTGCGGTTCTGGTCCCGCACGTCCAGCAGGATGAAATAATCCTGCAAGAAGCCGATCGTATTGTGGCGAATGGCTTCGACCACACCCGCCATGGGGGTCACCGCGCTCACCGCCCAGACGCGGATCAGCCGCTCGTCGCGCGCGGTTTTGACTTGATAAGCCAGGTAGAGCAACTGCCCCACCACTACTACCAATAGAACGGTCAAGTTCCGGTAGCGGCTCAATAGCGCTTCCATGGCGTTCTCTCTCTACTGTAATCTCCGGCGCCTACTCGATGGCAATGCGCCGAAGGAGCTTGAAATCCGTCAACATTTTGCCCGTACCCAGGACCACGGAGGCCAACGGGTCATCTGCAATCGAAACCGGCAGGCCGGTCTCTTCCCGAATACGACGATCCAGATTTTTGATTAACGCGCCGCCCCCGGTCAACACAATGCCGCGATCGCTGATATCGGCGCTCAATTCCGGCGGCGTGCGCTCAAGAGCTACACGGATCGCGTTTAGGATCGTCGCAATGCAGTCCGACAGAGACTCGCGAATTTCACTGTCTTCGATGGTTACTGTCTTCGGCACGCCCTCAATGAGGTTGCGGCCCTTGATCTCCATTGTCAGCGGTTTGTCCAGCGGGTAGGCGGACCCGATCTGAATCTTGATCTGTTCGGCGGTCCTCTCACCGATCAGTAGATTATATTTGCGTTTCAGATAGTTCATGATGGCGTCATCCATCTCGTTGCCGGCCACCCGTACCGACCGCGAATAGACGATGCCCGACAACGAAATTACCGCGACATCCGTCGTGCCGCCACCGATATCCACCACCATGTTTCCCGACGGCTCGGTAATCGGCAGCCCTGCGCCAATGGCCGCTACCATGGCCTGTTCGACCAAATGTACTTCGCTGGCCTTGGCCCTGTACGCTGATTCACTGACCGCCCGCTTTTCCACCTGCGTGATTTCGCTCGGCACCCCGATCACAATGCGCGGATGGACCAGCATTTTGCGCCCGTGCGCCTTCAGGATGAAATAATTGAGCATCCGTTCGGTGACTTTGAAATCAGCGATCACGCCATCTTTCATGGGACGGATGGCTACAATGTTTCCAGGCGTCCGCCCTACCATTTCCTTGGCTTCCTTGCCCACTGCCTCGATGTCGCCGGTATTCTTGTTAATGGCAACAATTGAGGGTTCATTCACCACGATCCCTTTACCTTTCGCGAAGACCAGCGTGTTCGCGGTGCCTAAATCAATGGCGAGATCGGACGAAATCAGGCTAAAAACGGAGCGGAAATTCATGAATTATCAACGTAATCGGCGAGTAAACTCCGAGGGTAACATAGGGGTATTCCTCTAGACCGAATTAACAAGCGCCTTGTTTTCAAATGCTTGCGATTTTCCTCTCATGACCCGCCGCGATTGCCTTACAGCCGCGGGTGCGCTTGTTTCGAGCGCCTGCCAGCGGCGAAAGACACGTGGCTACTCCGGCTATGCGCTTGTCGCGACCTCGGGAGAACCGTCGCTCGCCGTGGTCGATTTGCAGACCTTTCGCTTGCTGAAGAATATTCCGTTGGGTGCTCCTCCTACCGCCGTCGTGCCCGCTCACACGCTCAACGGGAGTTATGTGCTGACTCCTTCTACGGATAGTGTGCATCGGATCGACGGAAATCTCAGAGTGGCGCTTTCGCGCCGTTTGGCCGGCCAACTCTTGGAAATTCGTCTGGCTCCCGATGGGCGGGCATTACTTGCGCTCGCGGGTGGCTCGCGCGAACTGATTCTGGCCGATCCCGATTCTTTGCGGATAATGCGCCGTGTCAAGCTTTCCGCTCCGCCTGCCAATTTCGACATCGCTTCCAATGGATATGTAGCCGTCTCCACTGGAACCAGCGGGGTCGTGGAATTGTTCCATCTTGCCAGTGGCGACCACCGGCGTATCGAGCGAGCGGGAACTATCGGAGCCGTCCGTTTTCGTGCCGATGGACGGTTGCTGCTTGCCGCCGATCTCGTAAGCCGCTCCATTCTCGCGCTTTCGGTCCCGACGCTCGAGATCGTCGCTGAGTTGCCGATTGCCATGCGACCCGAGAATTTGTGCTTCAAGGTCGATCAGGGCCAGCTCTTCGTGTCAGGCCACGGCATGGACGGCATAGCAATCGTGTTTCCTTACGACGTGCTGAAAGTGGAGCAGACAGTGCTCGCCGGCCGCGACCCCGGTGTCATGGCTTGCTCGGATACGCCTGACTATTTGTTTGTCGCAAGTGCCAGCGGTTCGGACGTATGCATCATGAACATCGATACGCGAAAGGTCATCGGTCTGGTCGAGATCGGCAGCCGTCCGACATACATCACAATCACGCCCGGTGACCAGTTTGCTTTGTTGTTAAGCGGGGATTCGAATGAGATGGCCGTCATCCACATTCCCGCAGTGCTTGCCAGCCAATCCGATCCGTTCAAGCTCCGCTATCGAAGCGGGGCGGCGCTATTTACTGTGGTGCCAGTCGGCTCAAAACCTGTGCACGCCGCCGTTATTCCGCGCGTGTAACGATAGTCAACCCGGCGAGCGCGGCCGTTTCCGCCCGCAAAATGTTTGGGCCTAACGAGCAAGGCTGCCAGCCCGCCGCGAGCGCCTGCTCGCGTTCGCGGTCCGTCCACCCGCCCTCGGGGCCCACCAACATCGTTACCGGGCAGCCGGCCTGGCGGATCGGCGGAGCGCCGGGATCTTCGTCGAGCAGTAACTTGATGCCATCTTGGACAAGCAGCCTCGTCCAGCTAGTTTGAGACAGGCCCGGCAGACGAGCGCGGCGTGCCTGTTGGCTGGCCTCCAGCGCGATCTTCTCCCACCTTGCCATCCGCTTCTGGGCGGCCTGCAGCAAGCCCCGATCCGTCCGCGCGGCTTCGAAAAATCGAATTTCGATCACACCCAGTTCGGTCGCCTTTTCCACCAGCCACTCGAGACGATCGAACTTGATCAACGCGACCACCAGAACCGTGGGAGCGGGCTCTCTCTGTGGCGGAAGCTTCTCGATCACTTCAAAACACACAGCCGATTTGCGCGCGCTGGTAATCTCTGCCAGATAGACATCGCGATCGTCGGAAATCTCGTAGCGCTGGCCGGCTTCCGCGCGCAGCACACGCACTAGGTGCTCTGCATCCTGGCCCGTCAACTCCGCCAACCCGCGCCGCACTTCAGGAACGAAAAATCTTCGCCGCGCCATGCCGTCATTTTATGCATCTGGGGAATCCGAACTCGTCCGGCTATACTGTCCCTTCCACCTGCGTGTCGTACATCAACTTCACCTTTCCATTTTTTCTGCTGCTCGCGTTTGCCGGCCTAGCCCACATGTGGCGATCCGGCGAGCGAAAGTGGCCTTGGCTCGCAGCGGCTGGAGTGTTGGGAGTGTTTGTGATTAGCTACTACCCTCTGATGTGGCTGTTCGCGCAGCCGCTCGAGGCCGGATACGACATGGGCCCGATTCCGCGCGAGTCCGCGCAGGCGCTGGTTGTTCTGGCGGGCGGCGCCTATCCGCCTGTTTCCGATCGGCCATATACATCACCTCAGAGGCAGACCTATGAACGCTCACGTCATACCGCCTGGCTATACAAGAACTGGAAGGCGCTGCCGGTGCTTGCCAGTGGAGGAGGGTCGTACGCCGAACCGTTATCGTTTGCAATGCGCGAAGTGCTCGAAGCCGAGGGCGTTCCGCCGGACAAAATCTGGGTGGAAACCCGTTCGAAGAGCACCTACGAAAATGCCGTCTACGGTTGCGAAATCCTGCGGCGCCACGACATCGCGCAAATCGTCTTGGTGGACGAAGCACGGTTCCTGCCGCGCGCTGTTGCGTGTTTTCGTAAGCAAGGTATGAAGGTCATTCCTGCTGCCTTCAACTTCAATCACCTGTATTGGGAGGCCGACGACTTCCTACCGTCCTCGCGCGCGCTCGAAATGAACGGCGAACTCATACACGAATATCTCGGCTTACTCTGGTATCGTCTGCGCGGGTATATTTGACGGACGCTCGCCGCGGGCGAGCTAGTTCCGTCTTGGTCCCGCTTCTTTCGCCAGGCGCACACGCGCGCTATCGAGCTTTTTCTGCACTTTGGCAAGCTCATCCGGCTCTGCTTCCGAAGGCGAACTCGCACTGTAGGCCTTCAGCGAAGATTGCCACTGCGCTATGGCTTCTTTGAGCTTGCCCTCCTTGAAATAAACATCACCCAGGTGGTCGTGGATGGTCGGGTCCTTGTCGGACATCTGCAGCGACCGCGTTAGCTGCTGCTCGGCCTCGTCCAACCGGTTCATGCGATAGTAGACCCACCCAAGGCTGTCGAGGAAGGCGTAATTCGAAGGTTCCAGGTCTACGGCTTTCTTGATCAGATTTTGCGCTTCGTCGAGACGAACGTTCTGGTCCGCCAGCATGTAACCGAGATAGTTCAGCGCGGAAGCGTTCTTCGGATCCGCATCGATCACTTTGCGAAATTCTTTTTCGGCTAAATCGTATTTCTTTTGCCGTTCGTACATCGCGCCGCGGGTAAACTCCACGCCGCTGCGGCTTTCCGAATCTTTCGAAAGCTTCTCGGCTTCGTCAAGAGCCTTCCCCATCTCAGCGAAATTCTTCGCCTTTTGATAGGCGTCGGCTATTTCCAGATAGACCTGCCGATCGTTCTTTCCGTCCAGCAGTTTTCTGAGTTCTGCTACAGCGGCCCCAGTCTTGCCCTCGTCGGACAGTAATTCCGCACGCACTTCATGCAGCACACGATCGTTCGGATACTTGGCGGCCGCAGCCGCGCTTTCCTGGTCCGCTTTGGCGTATGCTTTCGAAGCGCGATACGTGTCGATCACTTGCGCCGAGGCGAGCGCGCCAGAATCCGGGTCGAGCGTAGCCATCTGGCGAAAGGTATCGACCGCCAGATCATACTGTTCATCCTTGCGGTACATCTCACCCAGTTCCCCGAGAATCTTGCCCCGTGTCGCACGCTGTTGCGGATCATAGCTGCGCCGCGCGGTGCTGTCCAAAATCCCTTTCAGCATCGCAATCGCATCCGCCCGCTTGCCCTCCTGCTCGAGTAACCGGACTTCGTTGTAGCGAATTTCAATGTTGTCCGGATCCAGTTGCTTGCCCTTGTCCAACATGCGGCGGGCATCATCGATCTTGTGCTGGGCTTGATAGACCTGCGCCATGCCCAAGTACGGCTGAGGGTCCTGCGGATTCGCTTCGGCCATCTCCTGATAGGTCTTCAGCGCCTCGTCATACCGCTGGGCGAGTGCCAGATCCTGCGCCATAGCGCCTTTGAGTTCAGCGCGACTAGGATCGAGATCGATAGCCTTTTTATAGGTATCCGCTGCCAGCGAGTATTCCTTCATGCCCTCGTAGGAACTGGCCAGTGTAATCAGTCCGCGCGGCGACGGATCCTTCTGCGTAAGCTTCTCGAGCAATGCGCTTGCGCCTTTCATGTCGCCCCGATCCGAATACACGCCGGCCAGGCCCATGACGGCATCTTCATTGTCGGCGTCGGCTTCGATCGCTTTCTTGAAGGCCGCTTCGGCGTCGACGGAATCGCCCAGCACTCTATCCAGACGACCCAGCATCACCAGGCTCTCAACGTCTTTGGGATCTTTCTCCGTGATGACTTTGTACTGTTCGACCGCGCGGCGCGCCATGCCTTCGTCGATATGATTCGCTTGGGCATCGCCAATCTGTTGCGCATAGATGTGCGCCAGCACACGGCGTGCATTCAAATCGTCCGGATTCGCTTTCAGCGCCGTCTGCGCTTCTTCTACTGCCTCCCGAATCCGTCCGGAGATACGGTACAACTCTGCGATATCTTCCACCAGGAAAGAAGCGGATGGATCTTCCTTCATGGCCAGGCGAAAATTATCGATCGCCTTGTTTACGTAATCGCTGCGATTGCCGTAGGTGGCAGCCATCTCCTCGTACAGATGCCCGAGCGAAAAGTGATAATACGCAGAAGCCTTCAGCGAAGTCGCTTGCTTTGTGGGCGGCGGCAGCTTAATCGTGTTCGGCTGCTGGTTCGGCACGGCCTGCGTCTGCGCACCGGCCAAGCCGGTAGTCAATATGCAGGTAAACGCTAGCGATTTAAAGTGGAGGTGGGGCATGTCGAGCGTGGAAACCGTCGGCCTGACGAGTCAAGACTTGTACGCCCCCAGTATAGCTCCGAATATGGCCCGGTTGCTGGTTGTGGTGGGCCCGACAGGCACGGGTAAGAGCAGTCTGGCGCTGCAGTTGGCGCATGCCTTTCACGGCGAAATCGTTAACTGTGATTCGGTCCAGGTGTATCGTGGGCTCGAAATCGGGTCGGCCAAACTTCCCCCGAGGGAACGACGTGGCATCCCGCATCATTTGATCGACGTCATCGACGCGCACGATGACCTCACCGCCGGGGCCTATGCCTCACTCGCACGCGACGTACTGTGCCAGCTCAAAGCCCGCGGGGTGCTTCCTATCGTCGTGGGGGGCACCGGTTTTTATCTGCGCGCCCTATTGGCGGGGCTCTCGCCCGCGCCAGGGCGTGATTCACGTCTCCGCAGCCGGCTCGCGGTAATTGCGGCGCGCCGCCCGGCGGTTTTGCACCGGTTTTTGCGCCGTCATGATCCGGCATCTGCCGCGCGCATTCATAGGAACGACCACCAGAAGCTCATGCGCGCCATCGAACTGACGCGACTGGCCGGGCAACCGGCTTCGCGGATGCAAGGTTT
>Ga0157369_10002082_pt1 | contig 24188 bp, 24 predicted proteins | sample C25metaG_FD_113461 | JGI IMG/M metagenome (GOLD analysis project Ga0157369, IMG submission 113461) | Corn rhizosphere microbial communities from Kellogg Biological Station, Michigan, USA - C2-5 metaG | ecosystem: Host-associated > Plants > Roots > Rhizosphere > Soil | place: USA: Michigan... | reverse complement strand
GCGGCCAGGTAGTTCCAGCGGGCGCCGCCCGAGGTCTTGGGGTTGGGGGTGATCACCTGCACGCCGGGCTTGACCAGGTCGTCCCAGTCCTTCAGGCCCTTGGGGTTGCCCTTCTTCACCAGGAACACGATGGTCGAGGTGTACGGCGCCGAGTTGTGCGGCAGGCGCTTCTGCCAGTCGGGCTTGACGAGGCCGCCGTGCGTGACGAGCGCGTCGATGTCGCCGCCCAGGGCCAGGGTGGCCACGTCGGCGTCGATACCGTCGATGATCGAGCGGGCCTGCTTGCCCGAGCCGCCGTGCGACTGCTTGACCGTGACGTCCTGGCCGGTCTTGCCCTTCCAGTACTTGGCGAAGGCCTGGTTGTAGTCCACGTACAGCTCGCGGGTCGGGTCATAGGACACGTTCAGCAGCGTCACGGGACCCGCGCCGCCTTGGGCGAACGTCGGCAATGCCGACAGGGCCATGGCACCGGCCACGCCGGCACCCAGGGAAAGCTTGATAAAGTCGCGGCGAAGGCTCATGGTGTCTTGCTCTAAAAAGGCATATCAATGAAGCTGCGTATTCTCAATACGACATATAGAAACTGGAACGACCAAGTTTTCAGTTCTAAATAGCTAAATCAACTAAGCAACCGCTTTCCCCACCAGAGGCAACAGAAATGGCACGCATGGTTCAGTGCATCAAGCTCGGCAAAGAGGCCGAAGGGCTCGACTTCCCGCCCTATCCCGGAGAACTGGGCAAGCGTCTGTGGGAGAACGTCAGCAAGGAGGCCTGGGCCGCCTGGCTGAAGCAGCAGACGATGCTGGTCAATGAAAACCGGCTGAACCTGGCCGACCTGCGCGCCCGCCAGTACCTGGCGCGCCAGATGGAAAAGCACTTCTTCGGCGAAGGCGCCGACGTGGCGCAAGGCTACGTACCCCCGTCAAACTGACCCCCAGTCTTCGCGCACTTCGTGTCGCTTCGCCAACCCCCTTCCAGGGGGCGGCACCAGCGGCCCGGCAAAGCCGGTTCCGCGGTACCCCTGGTGAAGAGGCCCTCTGGATCGTTCCGTCATGGCTGAACCAGTGACCTGGCGCGCCGACGGCGTGCCGCGCAGCGAGCGCTTCGACGACATCTATCACACCGAAACCGGCGCACTGGCGCAATCGCGCCATGTGTTCCTGGGCGGCTGCGGCCTGCCCGAGGCCTGGGCCGGACAGCCGCAATGGCTGGTTCTCGAAACCGGCTTCGGGCTTGGCCTCAATTTCCTGACAACCTGGCAGGCGTGGCGCGCGGATCCCGAGCGGCCGCGCATGCTGCACTTCGTCTCTATCGAGGCGCATCCGGTCTCGTCCGGCGACCTGCTGCGCGCGGCCGGGGCCTACCCCGAGCTTGCTGCGCTGGCCGGCGAGCTCGCCGCGCAGTGGCACGGACTGCTGCCCGGCTTCCACCGCCTGGCCTTCGACGATGGCCGAGTGCTGCTCACGCTGTGCATCGGCGACGTGCAGCCGATGCTGCGCGGGCAGCGCTTCGAGGCCGACAGCATCTTTCTTGATGGCTTCAGCCCGCAGCAGAACCCCGGCATGTGGTCGGCGGACACGCTGAAGGCCGTGTCGCGCTTCGCACGGCAAGGCACCCGCATCGCCACCTGGACCATCGCGCGGGCGATCCGCGATGCGCTCGGCCAATACGGCTTCACGGTCGAGAAACACCAGGGCCTGCCGCCCAAGCGCGACTGCCTGCGCGGCGTGTTCGCACCCGCCTGGACGGTGCGCCGGCGCGACCCCGTGCCCGAGCGCATCGGGGCACCGGGGCGCTGCGCCGTCGTCGGCGCCGGCCTGGCCGGTGCGGCGGTGGCGGCGAGCCTGGCGCGGCGCGGCTGGCGGGTCACCGTGCTCGACGCGGCCGACTGGCCAGCCTCCGGTGCGTCGGGGCTGCCCGTGGGCATGCTCGCGCCGCATGTGTCGCCCGACGATGCGCTGCTGTCGCGGCTCACGCGCGCCGGCATCCGCGCCACCTGGACGGAACTCGAGAGGCTGCTGGAAGAAGGCCGCGACTGGCGCGCCAGCGGCGTGCTCGAGCGCCGGCCTGACGGCGACGTGCGCGTGCCTGCCGGCTGGAGCGCCAGCGGCCCCAACGAGTCCTGGCCCGCGAACGACGGGCAACTGGCCACTGTCGGCCTGCCCGGCGACACCGCCGCGCTCTGGCATGGGCGCGCGGCGTGGGTGCGGCCGCACCGGCTGATCGCAGCCTGGCTGCGCCAGCCGGGCGTCGAGTTCCGCGGCGGTTGCCGCGTGGCGCGGCTGGAGCGGGAGCCTGGCGGCGACTGGCAGTTGCATGACCCGGCCGGCCAGCTGCTGGCCGAGGCGGACCGCGTGGTCGTCTGCGCCGGCCATGAATCAGGCCGCTTCGCACCCGCCCTTCCGCTGCAGCCGGTGCGCGGCCAGGTCGCCTGGGGGCCCATGCCCGATGGCGCCGGGTTGCCCGCCGCGCCGATCAACGGCGACGGCCACCTGATCGCCCACGTTCCCGACGGCGCCGGCGCCCCGATCTGGCTGGCCGGTGCCACCTTCGACCGCGACAGCACCGACCTCGCACCGACGGCAGCCGACACCGATGCGAACCGCGAACGGCTGAGCCGGTTGCATCCCGCTTCCGCCGCAGCGCTGGCGCCTTCTTTCGCACGGGGCAATGTCGAAAGCTGGGTGGGCATCCGCTGCGCCTCCGGCGACCGCCGCCCGCTGGTCGGCCCGCTCGACGGCTCCGCCACGGGCCTCTGGGCCTGCACCGCACTGGGCTCGCGCGGCCTCAGCTTCGCGGCGCTGTGCGCCGAACTGCTGGCCGCGCAGTGGCATGCCGAGCCGCTGCCACTGCCAGCCACGCTGGCCAAGGCGCTGGGCACCCAGCGCCTCTGAGGCGCGCCCGTTCGGGCAGGTCGTCAGCCGGGCTGCCGCGAAGGCGCCAGCATGTGGTCGATGCGGGTGTCGCCGTAGGTGCGCAGCACCTCGGAAATCACGACCTTGTACCCGTCGAGCCAGTTCGCCTGCGCCGCCTTCGCCTGCTGGTGCACGGGGTGGCGGATCAGCGCCTGCAGGCTGTCCAGCGAGTCCCAGTAGTAGACGTTCGACACCAGCCCGTTGCCGGGGTTCTCCCACGTCTCCTCGCCCAGGTAGCCGGGCAGCGACTTCGCCGCGGCGGCGATGGTCTGGTCGAGGCGGTGGAACTCGTCGTCGAACTGCTTCTTGGTAAAGATGAAGGTGGCGGAGTACATGGCGGAATCAAAACCTCCCGGAAAAGTCGGCAAAAGCCCGGCCCGGTGCAGGCCGGACGGGGGCCAAACGGGGGCTGATTCTGCGGCATGGGTACTGCAATCAACCAACCGCCCGTCATTCGAACGCGTGAGAATGCATCGCATGGCCACCCAATACGACATCAAGCACACCACCGTCTACCGCTACAACAAGCCGGTCACTTTCGGTCTGCACCGCGTGATGTTCCGCCCGCGCGACAGCCATGACCTGCGCGTGCTGGCCACCGACCTGCAGGTGAGCCCGGAGGCCTTCACCCGACTGATCCAGGACCCGCACTCCAATTCCGTCGCGCTGGTGCAGCCGATGGGCGAGGCGACCGAGCTGCGCATCGTGTGCTCGTTCACCATCGAGCATGTGCCTGCCCAGCAGGACCAGCTGGCGCTCGACCCCGCCGCCGAATTCCTGCCCTTCGCCTATACGGTGCAGGAGCGCCTGGACCTCGAGCACTATCTGCGCCCGCACCACGACGACGACACGCAGGGCACGCTGATCCGCTGGGCCCACCAGTTCCTGCACACCGACAAGCCCAACAGCACGCGCGAGGTGCTCGCGCGCATGAACGCGCACATCGGCCAGAGCCTCGAATACAAGGCGCGCGACGAAGAAGGCACCCAGACACCGCTCACAACCCTGGCGCTGGGCAGCGGCAGCTGCCGCGACTACGCGCTGCTGATGATGGAAGCGGCGCGGCGCCTGGGCATCGCCACGCGCTTCGTCTCCGGCTACATCTACGACGCCGCGCTCGACACCGCGGCGCAGGCCAAGGGCGATTCGATGACCGGCGCCGGCACCACGCATGCGTGGCTGCAGGCCTACCTGCCGGGCATCGGCTGGATGGCCTTCGACCCGACCAACAACCTGATGGGCAGCGGCCAGCTGATCCGCGTCGGCGTCACGCGCGATCCGGCGCAGGCGGCGCCGATCTCCGGCAGCTGGTACGGCGATGCCGAGGCCTACGAAGGCCTCGAGGCGACGGTGGTGGTCACGCGCCGCAAGAACTGAGGCGCGCCCCCGTCGATCGACGGGGGCTGTCGCGCAGGCGATAGCCGTTGCGGGAAACCCCGCAGCGCCACATTCCCCAACACCTCTACGCTGCGCCGCCGGCCAGCGAAATAGCACGGTCGTTCTGAACGATCGCGGGTGCAGCGCCGCGCCGGTCATTTCTTCTCGAGAACTCACAAGAACGGAGAGAGACACCCCATGCATTCAGCACGCCTGACACTTCTTGCACTGGCAGCCAGCCTCGCGGTCGCATCCTGCGGCGGTGGAGGCGGCGGCGGCAACAGCCTCGGCTTCATTCCCGCGCCCACGCCCGCACCCGCGCCTGCCGCACCGCCGCCTCCCGCGCCGCCCCCCGCTCCCGTCGCCGAAGAAACGCGCCTGCAGGACAGCCGCAATTCGTTCGCGCCGGCGGACCCCTCGGCCACCACCTTCGCCGCGCTCGCCGCGGACGGCAGCGACACGGTCGACAACAGCACGACCAGCCGCTGGGCCGGCATGCTGGGTGGGGCCCAGTACAACGTCGAGGTGCCCGCCAACTGGAACGGCCAGCTCGTGATGTATGCGCACGGCTATGCGGGCGAAGGCAACCTGCTGCAAGCCGGCACGCCCACCATCCGCCGCTACCTGATCCAGAACGGCTACGCCTGGGCCGCCTCCAGCTACAGCAAGAACTACTACGACGTGCGCGCCGGCGTGGAAGACACCAACGCCCTCGCCCTGCAGTTCAACGCCATCGCCAAGGCCCGCGGCCGCAACCTGGCCGCGCCGTCGAAGATATTCATCACCGGCCATTCGATGGGCGGCCACATCACGGCGGCTGCCATCGAGGACGAAACCTACGCCACGGCCAACCACAAGGTGAAGTACAACGGCGCGGTGCCGATGTGCGGCGTGGTGGGCGACACGGAGCTGTTCGACTACTTTGCAGGCGCACAAGTCACAGCCCAGGCTCTGGCCGGGCTGCCGAAGTACCCGACGCCCAACTGGGCGGACATCTCGGCGCAAGTGGGCTCGACGCTGTTCACGAGCTTCACGACCACCCCGCCCAATATCGACACATCCGCCACCGGGGCCAAGTACGCCTCGGTGATCGAGAACCTGACCGGCGGCCAGCGCCCAATGTTCGACCTGGGCTTCAAGTCGGGCGGGTCATTCGCCGCCGTGTGGGGCGTGTTCGGCAGTGACGGCACCGTCAACGGCATCCTGAACAAGAGCACGCTGGACACCAACCGCTTCACGTACACGATCGAAGGCGACATCCCGGGTTCGAGCGCGCTGAACGCGTCGGTGCTCAAGCTCACGGCCGCCGCAGACGCCAACCGGCTGCGCACCGACGGATTGCGCTGGATTCCCAAGGCCAACGGCGAATTCAAGATCCCCGTGGTGACACTGCATACGCTCGGGGACCTGTACGTGCCCTTCAGCATGGAACAGATCTACAACAAGCGCGTGGCGGCCAAGGGCAACAGCCAGTGGCTGGTGCAGCGTGCGGTGCGCGGCATCACGCATTGCGACTTCACGGTGAAGGAACAGGTCGAGGCCTTCGACGCGATGATCAAGTGGGAGCGCGATCCCGCCGGCGCGAAGCCATTGGGTGACGACGTACTCACCCCGGCCACGGTGGCCGCACCGGACTACGGTTGCAAGTTCACCCGCCCACTTGGCACAGTCGACGAAAGCAACACAAGCAAGGCTACGCGCCCGGCTGCAGCCTTCGCGCACCCCTGTCCGGCCTGAGCGCAGCCAGCCGAAAGCGTGGTCAGGCCGCGGGCGGCACAGCTGCCCGCGCTTGCGCCAACTGCGCCTCCAGCCGCGCGACGAGCGCCCGGGCCTCGTCGCCTTCCGGAATATCCCGCCCGCTGTCGCGCCACGCGACGGCGCTCTTGAAGCCCTCGGCCTCCGCCTGCCGCCGGAACCACATGCCCTCCGGGTTGTGGCGCGTGATGCCGTCGAACACGGTGGCGAACATCTGGCTCTGTTCCAGCCCCATCGAATGCCAGACCTGGTTGACCACCAGCTTGTGCATCATCAGGTGCGAACGCGGCACGCCCGCGATGCGAAGGGCCAGCTTCAGCGTGGCCTGGTCGAGCCGGTCGGCGGGCACGGAGAAGTTCGCCAGGCCCCATTCGGCCGCCTGCTTTCCGTCGATGGTGTCGCCGGTGAACATGAGCTGCTTGGCGCGCATGGCGCCGAGCCGATAGGTCCACATGGCGGTGGTCGGGCAGCCCCACACGCGCGTGGGCATGTAGCCGATGCGTGCGTCGTCGGCCATGGCGAGCAGGTCGCAGCACAGCGCGATGTCGCTGCCGCCGGCCACTGCGTAGCCGTGCACCTTGGCGATGGTGGGCTTGCGGCTGCGCCAGAGAGCCATGAAGTCGTCGGTGTTGCCCTTCATGGCGGCGTAGTCCAGCATCGGGTCCCAAGGCGTCTTCTCCTGCCGGCAGGGGTGGTCGCCCTGCCCTTCGCGGCCTTGGCCCTCGGCGTAGTCGCCAAGGTCGTAGCCGGCGCAGAAGGCGCGGCCCGCGCCCTCGACCACGATGACGTGCACCTCGTCGTCGGCCTCGGCCCACTCGACCGCGCGGCGGATTTCCGAGGGCGTGGTCTCGCCGATGGCGTTGAGCTTTTCGGGGCGGTTCAGCACGAGGCGCGCGATGCGCGGGTGCTGCGGATCCTTGTCGATCAGGACGGTGTCGAAAACTGGCATGGTCTCTTGTCTCCTGTGTTTTGGAACGGGTCGCGCCACGCTTGTAGCATCGCCCCCCACCACAGGCAAACCGCCGATCAGGCCCCTGCCGCGCTCCCCGCACCGCCCAGCTGGAAGCGGAACACGGCCCCCTTGTCGGGCTGCTGCACCAGCCGGATGTCGCTGTCGTGCAGTTGCAGGATGCGCTTGACGATCACCAGGCCCAGCCCGCCGCTGCTGGCGCTGTCGGTGCGCGAGCCGCTCATGAACACCGGGCGCATGAAGAGCGACTTCTGCAGCTCGCCCGGAATGCCCGGGCCCGTGTCGCTCACCTGCACCGTCACGCCGGCGTTCTCCGGGCGCAGCTGCACCACGATCTCGCCGCCCGCCGGCGTGTGGCGGATGGCGTTGTCGAGCAGGTTGGTCAGCACCCGCTCGATCATTTCCAGGTCGGCAGACACCACCGGCAGGCCCGGCGCGATGTCGGGCTTCAGCCGCTGGTGGCGCGCCTCGGCCGCCAGCTCGAACTTCTGGAACACGTCCTGCACCAGGTCGGCCAGCGCAAAGTTTTCTTTCTCGGGCTTGACCACGCCGTACTCGAGCCGGGCCAGCTCGAACACTTCCTGCGCGAGGCGGCCGACCTTGCGGCTCTGGCCGAGCGCGATTTCCAGATAGCGCCGGCGCTCTTCCTCGCTGAGCGTGCCGGCCTTGAGCAGCAGGGTTTCGAGGTAGCCGTGCAGCGAGGTGAGCGGCGTGCGCAGGTCGTGCGAGATGTTGGCGAACAGCTCGCGGCGCTGCTGGTCCTGCAGCGTGAGCTCGCGCCATTGCTCGGCGATGCGCCGCGTCATCTGCGTGAAGGCCTGGCCCAGCTGTGCGATTTCGTCGGTGCCCCGGGACAGGCGTTCCAGCGTGGGCGTCTCGCGCTCCAGCGAGGCGATGCCCTCGGTCTCGAAGCGCTTCACCGCTGCCGTCAGCTCGCGCAGCGGCCGGGTGATGAGGCGAAAGGCCGCAAGCCCCGCCAGCAGCCCGAGCAACGCCACCAGCCCCATCGACCACAGCGTGGTGCGCAGCACGTTGTCGGTGGCCACGTTGGCGACCAGCGCATCGTGGTCCTCGCCCTGCAGCACCACGTAGACGTAGCCCGCGTCGCGCCCGTCCATGCGCAGCGGCGCGGCGCTGAACACCTTGGAAGCGGTGAGGCTGCGCGGATCGTCCCCGCCGATGGGCAGCGGCGCGCCCGCGAGCAGCTTGCGGATCGGCTCCAGCCCGACCGTGTCGCGCTTCAGGTGCCCCTGCGGCGCCGCCTGTGCCTTGATGCGGCCGTCCAGGCCCAGCAGGTAGACCTCCACGCTCGGGTTGACGGCCATCAGCTTGTCGAACAGGTCTTTCACCGCCTCCTGGTTGAGTCCGCCGGGCTTCATGAGCTCGGAGTTCCCGGCGATGTGCGCCGCCAGGCCGAGCGACAGCCGCTGCACGACCTCCTGCTCGTGAATGCCGTTGGAGCGCATCTGCAGCCACGCCGAGGCGCCGCAGCACACCAGCAGCAGCACCGCGAAGACGGCAGAGAGCCGCCGCGACAGCGTGCTCCAGGCCGTCATGCCGAGTCCTCCCCGTTGGCGGCAGGCGACAGCTTGTAGCCCCGCCCCCACACCGTGAGGATGCGCCGCGGCTGCGCCGGGTCGGCCTCGACCTTGATTCGCAGCCGGTTGATGTGGGTGTTGACGGTGTGCTCGTAGCCGTCGTGCTGGTAGCCCCAGACCTGGTTGAGCAGGTCGAGCCGCGAGAACACCTTGCCGGGGTTGCGGGCGAAGAAGTACAGCAGGTCGAACTCGCGCGGCGTGAGTTCGATGAGCCTGCCGTCCACCCGCACCTCGCGCGCCAGCGGCTCGATGTCGAGGTTGCCCAGCGTGAGGCTGCCCGACTCCATGCGCGCGTTGCGGGCCAGCGCGTCGGTGCGCCGCAGCAGCGCCTTCACCCGCGCCACCAGCTCCAGCACCGAGAAGGGCTTGGCCAGGTAGTCGTCGGCGCCCAGCTCCAGCCCGAGGATGCGGTGCACCTCGCTGGAACGGGCGCTGATGATGATGATCGGCGTGTAGCGCGTCATGGCGCGGGCACGGCGGCAGATTTCGAGGCCGTCGATGCCGGGCAGCATCAGGTCGAGCACCAGCGCGTCCCAGTTGCCGCGCTCCAGCTCGCGCAGGCCGGCATGACCGTCGGCGGCGTGCTCGACCGCATAGCCCTCGTCGCGCAGGTGCATGCGCAGAAGTTCGGCAATGTGGGCGTCGTCCTCGACGATCAGCACGCGCTTGGCTGTATCCATGGGGTGGCATTCTCCCGCGATACGCGGTCTGGAGTTATCACGATTAATTGAAGTTTGCGTGATGAATCGGCCATGGGGTGCGCCAAACAATCCGCTCCATGAACAGCACAGCCATCGCTCCTCCCGCCGCCCAGGCCCCCGAGGCAGATCGCCGCCCCATCCACCCGCTGTGGATGCGCGTCACGCACTGGCTCAATGCACTGGCGGTGCTGGTGCTGGTCACGAGCGGCTGGCGCATCTACGACGCGTCGCCGTTCTTCCCGTTCACCATTCCCACCGTGGTCACGCTCGGCGGCTGGCTGGGCGGCGCGCTGCAGTGGCACTTTGCCGCCATGTGGCTGCTGGTGTTCAACGGCCTGGTGTACCTGGTGCTGAACATCGCCAGCGGCCGGCTGGCGGCCAAGTTCTTTCCCGTCACGCCGCGCGGCGTGCTGCACGACGCGCTGGCCGCGCTCAAGGGCAAGCTCTCCCATGCCGACCCGCGCCGCTACAACAGCGTGCAGAAGCTGGCCTACCTGTTCGTGATGCTCGACCTGATCGTGATCGTGCTGTCGGGCCTGGTGCTTTGGAAGTCGGTGCAGTTCGCGGTGCTGCGCGACCTGCTGGGCGGCTACGAATTCGCGCGCCGCATCCATTTCTTTGCGATGGCAGCCATCGTGGCCTTCGTCGTCGTGCACCTGGTGATGGTGGCCCTGGTGCCCCGCACCCTTCTCACCATGCTCCGCGGCCGTGCGCCCAAGGCCTGACCCAACCATGAAAATCTTCAAGGCACCCACCCTGAGCGGCATCGACGGCGAGGCCGTGCTGCGCGAAGCCCGCACGCTGATCGAAAAGAAGCTCGACCAGCCGTCGCGCCGCCTCTTCATGCAACGCTCGCTCACGCTCGGCGGCCTGTCGCTGCTCACGGGCTGCAGCATCAGCGACAACGCGCAGGTCGATGCCGCACTGACGAAGATCTCGCGCTTCAACGACAAGGTGCAGGGCCTGATCTTCAGCCCCACGCAGCTCGCGCCGACCTACACCGAGGCCGAGATCACCCGCCCCTTTCCGTTCAACGCCTACTACGGCGAAGACGAAGTGCGCGTGGTCGACGAAGCCGGCTACAGGCTCGAAGTGACCGGCATGGTCGCCGACAAGCATGCCTGGACGCTGGCCGAGCTGCGCGCCATGCCGCAGGAATACCAGATCACCCGGCACATCTGCGTGGAGGGCTGGAGCGCCATCGGCAAATGGGGCGGCGTGCGCTTTGCCGACTTCCTGCGCCGCATCGGCGCCGACACCACCGCCAAGTACGTGGGCTTCAAGTGCGCCGACGACTACTACACCAGCATCGACATGCCCACCGCGCTGCACCCGCAGACGCTGCTGACGCTGACCTACGACGGCCAGCCGCTGCCGCCCAAGTACGGCTTTCCGATGAAGCTGCGCATGCCGACCAAGCTTGGCTACAAGAACCCGAAGCACATCAAGGCGATGTTCGTCACCAACACCTATTCCGGTGGCTACTGGGAAGACCAGGGCTACAACTGGTTCGGAGGGAGCTGAGGGGCTGGCACAGCCGCTCGACTGCCGATGAAAGCGCGAGGCCGTGTTCCAAGGAACCAGGCCGATCTTTTTGAAAAATGACACCTCAACTGGAAGACTCCAAATGAACAAGCTCACCGCAACCCTGCTCGCCACCTGCATCGCCTTCGCCGGCGCCTCGGCCTTTGCCGCCGACGAAATGGCGAAGGACGGCATGGCCAAGGACTCGATGTCCAAGGACGGCATGAAGAAAGACTCGATGGCGAAGGACTCCATGTCGAAAGACTCGATGTCCAAGGACGGCATGAAGAAGGATTCGATGGCGAAGGACAGCATGTCCAAGGACGCCATGAAGAAGGACTCCATGTCGAAGGACAGCATGTCCAAAGACTCGATGTCCAAGTAAGCACCGGGCGCGAACCACCCGATCCGCCCCGCCATTGACGAACGGCGGATTGGGCGTCAATGTCGCGCCATTCGACAGGAGACCCCTGAAAGGAAAGCCAATGAAATCCTTCGCACTGACCGCAGGCACCCTGGCCGCCGCGGCCCTCGTCTGGTATGCGGTGCCCTCGTCCGCGGAAACCTCGCGCCGCGTACCGGCTCCTACGGCCGACCTGACCGCCGCCCCCACGGCCAGGACCGAGACCGCCGTCTTCGCCGGCGGCTGCTTCTGGGGCGTGCAAGGCGTGTTCCAGCGCGTCAAGGGCGTGAGCAATGCGGTCTCCGGCTATGCCGGCGGCGACGCCAGGACGGCGCGCTATGAGGAAGTCGGCTCGGGCCGCACCGGCCATGCCGAGTCGGTCCGCATCACCTACGACCCGCAGCAGATCAGCTACGGCAAGCTGCTGCAGATCTATTTCTCGGTGGCGCACGACCCGACCGAGCTGAACCGCCAGGGCCCCGACACCGGCACGCAATACCGCTCGACCGTGTTCGCGGAGAACGCCGAGCAGGCGCGCATCGCCAGGGAATACATCGCGCAGCTCAACCAGGCCAAGACCTACGGCAAGCCGCTGGCCACCACGGTCGAGCTGTCGAAGCCCTTCTTCGCCGCCGAGGACTACCACCAGGACTACCTGACGCTGCACCCGAGCCAGCCCTACATCGCGATCAACGACATGCCCAAGATCGATGACCTGAAGAAGCTCTTCCCCGAGGTCTACAAGGCGACGCCCTCGCTGGTGAAGGCCGCCAAGGCCGGCTAGCCCCCGCGCAGCACGACCAGCAGCACGCCGGTGGCGGCCAGCGCGGCCGTCCAGGCGTGGCGCTGGAATCGATCGCCCATGAGCCGGGGGTGCAAGGCCACGCCACGGCACACGCCGGCGGCGATGGCGCCGGTCGTCGCCAGCATCGCGGCCGTGTGCACCCCGACCGCCGCCAGCGCCAGCAGCAGCGAACCCGAAGCGGTGATTTCGCGTGCCGGGTTGTCGGCAAGGCACAGCGGCATGAGCGCCGGCACCAGCATCAGGCCGGCGCCGTGCGCGGTGGCCATGAGAAAGGACCACAGCGCGATGCCGGCCTGCCCCATGCGGATGCCTGAAGCGCCATGCCCGGCCTGCGATGCACCGCCGCGCAGGCAGCGATAGGCAGCCAAGCCCAGCAGCAGCCCGCCCGCCACGCCCTGCACCCGCGCATGTTCCATCGACATGCCCCAGGCGAACCCCCATGCCACCACGGCAACCGACACGCAATGCCCGAGCGCGATGGGCAGCAGCGCCCGCCGTGCCTGCGCCCCGTCGCGGGCCTGCACGCCGCGTGCGGCAGCGAACATCCAGCCGTTCGCCGGGCTCAGCCCATGAAGGGCGCCGAGGCCGGCGACGGCCAGCCAGGGCCACAGGCTCGCCATGCTCGCCATGACATGCCCGATCGGTTCGGAAGCGCCGGGCTCAGGCGCGGTGCGAGCAGCAAGAATCCGCCGCGGCCTTCGCGGCGGGCGCCGGCTCGTAGCGGTCGTGATGGCGCACCCACTCCATCTTGTGCGGCACGTCGCGCTCGCCGCGGCCCTGGGGCGTGAGGTCCATCAGGCTGTAGGCGCCCATCATCACTTCCACGCCGCGCCCGTAGGTCGAGTAGGTGTGGAAGACATCGCCCGCGTCGTCCTTGTAGAACACGCTGACGCCGGGCGCCTCCGAGGCCGGGAATGCACGCCTGGCGTAGTTGTAGTCGACCTCGCCAGCGGCCAGTTCCTCGGGCGTGAAGCTGACGTGGAAGTCGTGGTTGAAGTCGCTGCCGTTGGACGACACCCAGTCGAACCGCCAGCCCATGCGCTCGCGGAAGCGGGCGATCTCGGCCAAGGGCGCGCGCGAGACGGCCACGAAGCTGATGTCGCGCTGCGCCAGGTGCACGTTCATGCCGTCGGTGTGGTCCGCCATGTAGGAGCAGCTCGGGCAGCCCTCGCCCCATGCCGGGCCGAGCATGAAGTGCTGCACCACCAGCTGGCGGCGGCCCCCGAACAGCTCGGCCAGCGTGCGCTTGCCGTGCGGCGTGTCGAACACGTAGTTCTTGGAAACGCGCTCCCACGGCAGCGCGCGGCGTTCGCGGGCGATCTGGTCCTGCAGGCGCATCAGTTCCTTTTCTCGCGCCAGCAGCGTCCTGCGCTCGGCGAGCCAGTGGTCGCCCGGCACGACGGGATGGTTCTGGATGGCTGACGGCTCGGCAATGGCTGTGTTCATGATTCAGTACTCCTTGCTGGAAAGTGATGAAACGGCGATCAGGACCTGGCCGCCTTCGGGCGCCGCACGGCGCGGACCTTGCCGCTGTTGCCGCCGCCGCAATAGAAAAGGTCCGCCCCGTCGGACTCCAGGCCGCTCACCCCCACGCCGCGCGGCATTTCGAGCCGCTCGAGCACATCTCCGCTCCGTGCGTCGATGCGGCGGATGTCGCTCTGGTCGTCCTCCCATGTGCCGTGCCACAGCTCACCGTCGACCCAGGTCACGCCGGTGACGAAGCGGTTGGACTCGATGCTGCGCACGACCGTGCCGGTCTCGGGGTCGATCTGGTGGATCTTGCGGTTGCGGTACTCGCCCACCCACAGGCTGCCCTCGGCCCACGCCAGGCCGGAGTCGAGGCCCTTGCCCGGGGCCGGAATGGACGCCAGCACCTTGCCGCTGACGGGGTCGATCTTGTCGATGCGCGCATCGGCGATCTGGTAGAGGTGGGTGCCGTCGAAGGCCGTGCCGGCGTCGCAGGCCACGTCCAGCGTGCGCGTGGCCTCGCCGCTGGCGGGGTCGAAGGCCACCAGCGCGGCGCCGGTGGCGGCCCATACGCGCTGGCCGTCATGGGTGACGCCGGCCACCTTCTCGGAGCCCGCGAAGGGTCCGTATTCGCGCACGATCTCTGCCGCGTGCACCGCGGCGCTGCCTGTCCTGTTGCTCATCGTTGGCTCCTGGTGCGCCTGACATGGCGCCCTGGAGACAACTTTATTCAATAGGCAGCGCGGAAGGGAGTAACAAGATCGTCGTGAATCCGGCCAGCGGCGGCGACAGCCAGCGGCGCGCCCTGGCCTGGCCGATGGAGCGGACGCGGCCCGCTTCCTCCAGCTCGGCCAGCGCGCGCTGCACGGTGCGCTGGCTCGCGCCCAGGGCCAGCGCCAGCGCCGATGTCGACCACGCCGCGCCGTCGGACAGCAGCGCCACCAGCGATGCCTGCTCGCCGTCGATGGGCGGCGCCAGCACGGCCACCGCGCGGCCGTCGCGCGGCTTGAGGATGAAGCCGCGCGCCGTCGCCTCGATGCCGGCCAGCGATTTGACGAGCGCGCGCAGCCGGCCGATCTCGACCCGCAGGCGGGCGCGGTGCGTCTCGTCGGGGCGGCGGGTGCGGAACGCGCATTCGATCAGCGCCTCGCGGTCGACGTCGCCGGGCCAGGCCTCGGCGAGCGCACGCGCCAGCGAGAACAGCACCGGCCGTCGCGCCAGCGGCTGCCAGCTGTCGCCCGCGCCCAGTCCGCGGCGGCAGGCGTCGACGACCAGCGCGTCGGACGCCAGCAGCGCGGCCACCTCGCCGAGCCGCAGCGTCTGTTCGCCCTCGGCGGACAGGCGTCGCGCCGCCGGGCGTTCCAGCGCCGAGCGCATCTCAGCCACTTCGGCCAGCAGCGCCGGCACATGCGCCTGCAGGGCGGCTTCCTGCGCGCGGCCCAGCGCAGCCTGCGCGTTGCCGATACGCAGCGAGCGCAGTGCGAGTTCTGCCGAAGCGAGTTCGGCTACCGTAGCCAGCGCAGGCGGAAGGCCGCGCGCGTCAAGCCTTGCCAGCGCTCCGGAGGCCTCGTCCAGCCGGCCGATCAGCAACAGGCGCCGCACCGCGATCAGCCGCGCCTGCAGCGCGTTGGCGTGGTCTTCGCGCGCCTCCAGCGTGGCCGCGGCCGCCGCCAGGGCGCGCGGCGAGTCGCCGAGATCGCGCATGGCCATCGCCACCTCGGCTTCGGCGACCACGCAGCGCGCACGCGCGGTTTCTTCATGCGCGCCGAAATCGCGTGCGGCGCGGCGCAGCAACTCGCGGGCGCGCGCATGCTCGCCAAGCTGGGCCATCGCGATGCCGCGCAGCGCCAGCGCCGGCGGGTCGTCGCGCAGGGCCACCCGCTTCAGGGCGCCGAGCGCGTCGCCGGCGGCCAGGGCACGCGCCGAGGCGGCAATCAGCGAATCCATGCGCAGCCCGCCGCGCGCATGTCGCGCCCGGGCCTCACAGCAGATTCGCCCGCTTGGCCTGCTCGGTCAGCTCCGAACGGAAGTCCGGATGCGCAATGGCGATCAACTCCCGCGCGCGCTGCCCGGCGGACTTGCCGCGCAACTGCGCCACGCCGTATTCGGTGACGACGTAGTTGATGTCGTTCTTGCTGGTGCTCACGTGCGTGCCCGGCGAAAGTGACGGCACGATGCGCGAAACGGTGTCGCCCTTGGCGGTCGACGGCAGCACGATGAAGGCCTTGCCGCCGCGCGAGCGGTTGGCCGCCCGCACGAAGTCCGACTGCCCGCCGGTTCCCGAGTAAGGCGCATGCCCCAGGCTCTCGGAGCCGCACTGGCCCAGCAGGTCGATCTGCATCGTCGCGTTGATGGCCACGAGGTTGTCGTTGAGTCCCGCCAGCGCGGGGTCGTTGGTGAAGTTCACCGGGTGCATCTCGAGCGACGGATTGCGGTCCATGTAGCGGTAGAGCCTGTTCGACCCCAGCGCGAAGGTCGCGACCGACTTGCCCGGCAGGTAGTTCTTGCGCCGGTTCGTCACCGCGCCGCTTTCCACCAGCGTGAGGATGCCGTCGCCGATCATCTCGGTGTGGATGCCCAGGTCCCGCTTGCCGGTGAGCTGCATCACCACCGCGTCGGGGATGCCGCCGTAGCCGATCTGCAGCGTGGAGCCGTCGTCGATCAGCTCCGCCACGTATTTGCCGATGGACTCCTGCACGGGGCCGATCTTCGGCAGCCCGACTTCCATCACCGGCGCGTCGTTCTCCACCAGCGCCGCGACCTGCGACACATGCACATGGCAGGCGCCGCAGGCAAAGGGCACGTTCGGATTCACCTCCAGCACCACCGCGCGCGCCTTGGCGACGGCGGCCATGGTGTAGTCGGCGCCGAGGCTCAGCGAGAAGTAGCCGTGCGCGTCCATCGGCGATGCCATGGTGAACACCACCTCGGCCGGCACCTGCCCGCGCTCGATCAAAGAGGGAATCTCCGAAAAATAGTTGGGAATGAAGTCGATCCACCCCGCCTGCCCGCCCGCGCGCGTGGCACCGCCGAAGAACAGCGCGACATGGCGCACATGCTCGACGGTCTCCGGGTCGATGTAGGCGTACTTGCGCATGGCCAGGATCTGCGCCACCTTCACGCTGCGGAAGTCCCGGCGCTGCTCCGACAGTGCCGTGAGCAGCGTGGGCGGCTCGCCGACACCGGTCGGCACGATGATCATGTCGCCGTCGCGCACCTGCTGGCGTACGGCATCGGCGGCGGAAACGAGCTTGCGCTGGTAGAGGTCCTGGATCGTCATGAAGCTTTGTGCGTTGTCTCTGTTCGTTGTATGTGCGCCCGGGTCCGTTGCCGGTCAACGGGGTGCGTCGCGCTTCGCGTCGTAGCCGCCACGGCGCGCGGCCTGGTTGCAGCGGGCACGGAACACCAGCGCCTGCTGCGCCTCGGCGACGTTGGCCGCATCGCCCTTCCACGCATCGAGCGCCGGCTGCTGCACCGCGCGCGAGAAAGAAAAGGTCAGCGCCCACGGCAGGCGCGACTTGTGCCGGGTGTTCATCGCATCCAGCCGCGCCGAGGCCAGTTGCGCGGACTGTCCGCCCGACAGGAACGCGACGCCCGGCACCGCGGCGGGCACGGCGCGCAGCAGGCAGGCCACCGTGGCGTCGGCCACCGCCTCGACCGAATCCTGCGTGGCGGCTTTCTCGCCGGGCAGCACCATGTTCGGCTTGAGCAGCATGCCTTCGAGCAGCACGCCCTGCGCGAGCAGTTGGGCGAAGGTGCGGTGCAGCACTTCTTCGGTCACCTCGGCGCAGCGCGCGAGGGAATGGCCGCCGTCCATCAGCACCTCGGGCTCGACGATGGGCACGAGCCCCGCCTCCTGGCACAGCGCGGCGTAGCGCGCGAGCGCATGGGCATTGACGTCGATGCAGGCCGGCGTGGGCAGGCCCGTGCCCGGGCCGTCCGCGATGGCGATCACGCCGCGCCATTTCGCGAAGCGCGCGCCCATGCCGGCGTATTCGGCGAGCCGCTCGCGCAGGCCGTCCAGGCCTTCGGTGACGGTCTCTCCAGGGTGCCCGGCCAGCGGCTTGGCACCCATGTCGACCTTGATGCCGGGCACGATGCCCACGTCGGAGAGCGCCTGGGCAAAGGGCTTGCCCGCGTCGGTCCGCTGGCGGATCGTCTCGTCGAAAAGGATCGCGCCGCTGATGCTCTCGCCCAGGCCCGGCGCGGTGACGATCAGCTCGCGCCAGTCTCGCCGCGCCGCCTCGGTCTGCGGAATGCCCAGCGCGGCGAAGCGCTTGTTGCAGGTGGCGTTGCTCTCGTCCATGGCGAGCAGGCCCTTGTCGCCGGCGACGAGCGCGCTGGCGGTATCGATCAACGTCTGTGCAGTCATGAGTCGTGACACCTCTCTGGCGGCCATCCTACGCCCTCCCCGGCCACTCGTTAACACCGCGAACCTGATCGCTGGCCGACTTGGCATTGCAGCCTATGCGGCGCTCCGGGTCTTTGCCAAGGTGACGCGAACGCGCATTAACCTTCGCGCGTCGGGACGGAAAGGAACTCAGGATGAACGGCAAGTCACGAGAATGTCATGCGCGGCGCGCCAACGCGGCCACCTTGCTGTCTGGCATTTCGCTTGCCGCCGCCGTTTTCGGAACGCCCTGCGCGTTCGCGGAACTGGGCGGCGCTCCTTCCATGGGGCCGTCCCAGCGGGTAGCCAACGCATCGCGCAAGGCCGCAGCACCTGCGGCCACCGACGCGGCCAAGGCCACCACGGCGAACAACTGGACCGTGCGAGAAACCACGCAGCCCGACGGGCTGGTCGAGCGCGAATACCTGAACTCCGACGGCGTCGTCTTCGCGGTGGCATGGCGCGGCTCCCGCCGGCCCGAGCTTTCGGTGTTGCTGGGCACGCAGTACGCCACGCAGATGTCCCGCAGGGCACGCGAACTGCGCCAGCAGGGCCGGGGCTCGCATGGCTCCACTTCTCAGGTGGACGACACGTTCGCGGTGCATGCCTCGGCGCACCAGCGCTCGTCGACGGGCATCGCCTGGCTGCCACGGCTGCTGCCGCCCGGGCTCGATCCGGACACGCTGTCCATCCCGCAAGACTCCTGAACCCAACCACCCTCCCGCAAGCAGCCACCATGCCCATGGAACCACGACAAGCAGGCAGCCCGCGCGCCGCCGCCGGCGCACGGACGCTGATTCTCAAAGCGGCGGCCGTGGCGGCATGCGCCGCTGGCCTGCTGGGGCTTGCTGCCTGCGGCGGTGGCGGGGGTGGCGGTGGCGGCGGCGCACTGCCGATCGCGCTGCTGCCGACCACCACCAGCACCCCGGCGGCGACACCCACACCCACATCCACACCCACCACGAGTTCGCAGAACTCCATGTCCCTCACCGTGTCGCGCGGAACGGACACGAGCGGCGTCAACCTCCCGCAGGTCAGCGTGAAACTCTGCGCACCGGGCACCGGCACCTGCCAGACGATCGACAACGTCCTGGTCGACACCGGTTCCACCGGCATACGCATCGCCGCCTCCGCGCTTAGTTCTTCGATGCTGGCGGCGCTGCCGCAGGAGTCGGTGAGCGGCGCGCCGCTGAACGCCTGCGCGCAGTTCCTCGACGGCTACACATGGGGAACCATGCGCACGGCCGACATCACGCTGGGGCCGAAGTCGGCGGCGGCGCAACCGCTGCAGATCACCGGCGACACCGCGGCGGGCGCCGTGCCCAGCGCATGCTCCGACAACGGCACGCTGCAGGCCGAAAACACGCCCGCGGAGCTGGGAACGAACGGCATCATCGGCGTGGCCGCCTTCCTGCAGGACTGCGGCAGCGCGTGCGCGCAGAAGGCGGTTGCGGCCACCTACTACACCTGCCAGGCGGGCGCGCAATGCCAGAACACGGCGGTGCCGCTCGCCCAGCAGGCGCAGAACATCGTCGCCAGCTTCGCGCAGGACAACAACGGCGTGGTGCTCGGGCTGCCCGCGATTTCCTCGGCTGGCCAGGGCGTGACCGTCGGCACGCTCTACTTCGGCGTTGCCACGCAGGCCAACAACGCCATGACCGGCGCGACGGTGCTGCAGACCAACCCGCGCACGCTGCGCGTTTCGGCCACCTACAAGAACAGCAGCTTTCCCGACAGCTTCCTGGACAGCGGATCGAACTTCCTGTTCCTGAACGATTCGACGATCGCCCAGTGCGCCAAGGGCAGCACGTACCAAGGCTTCTACTGCCCGCCCAGTTCGCTCGACCTCAGCGCCAGTTTCACGGCGGCCACGGGGCCCGCGCTGAGCCAGAGCTTTGCCATAGCGAACGCGCAGTCGCTGTTCACGAGCAACCCGGGCGCGGTGGCGGTCAACAACGTGGCCGCGGCGAGCATCGGCAGCGCCATCGACTTCGGCCTTCCGTTCTTCTACGGCAGGCTGGTCGCGGTGCTCAACGAGGGGCAGTCCGCGCTGGGCCAGCAAGGGCCGTTCACCGCATTGGCGTCGCCTTGAATCCGGGCGGCTAGATCACGTTCTTCTCGAGCAGCGGCCTGTTCTGGAGAATGCGCGCGAAAGACAGCGCACCCAGGTCGAGGCTGCGATAGCCGCCGAAGCGGATCAGCTCCGCCACGCCCCGCCCGGCCGCCGGGCACTGCTGCAGGCCGTGGCCCGAAAAGCCGTTCGCAAAGTACAGGTTGCCGCACTCCGGGTGCAGGCCGAGGATGGCGTTGTGGTCGAACACGTTCATCTCGTAGTAGCCGGCCCACGCACCGGTCATGCGGATGGCCTCGAAGGCAGGCACGCGCTCGGCCAGCGCGGGCCAGATGAAGCTGTCGAAGGCTTCGTACTCCACGTCCAGCGGCTGGTCGTCGAGGTCCTGCGCCGCGGGCGGCGCGAAGCCGCAGATGAACTGCCGGCCTTCGGGCCGCAGCCAGATGCCCGATGTGTCGATGACCAGCGGGCAGCCCGGCAGCGCGTCGGGGCAGGAGAAGCTGAACACGCTGCGGCGCCGGCCGCGCACCGGCAACTCGATGCCGGCCCAGCCCGCCACCGTTGCGGCCCAGGCGCCCGCGGCGTTGACGACCACGTCGGCATCCAGCGTCTCGCCGTTGCCGAGTTGCACGCCGGTCAGCCGGCGGGCGTCGCGGCGCAGGCCCGTCGCGTGCGCCTGCACATAGCGGGCGCCTTGCGACACGGCCTTCCTGCGAAAGGCCTGCAGCAGGCTGTAGCCGTCATACCAGCCTTCACCCGACAACCCGAGCGACGCCAGCGCGACACCCTCGGTCGATATCCACGGGAAACGCGCCTTCAGCTCGGCCGGCGTCAACAGCGCCACGTCGACCGCGTGCGCCTTCTGCATCGCATGGTTCTCGCGCAGCACGTCCACGCCGGCCGGCGAGGCCAGGTACAGGTAGCCGGGCTCGACGAGGCCGATGTCCGGCACCTCGTCGCCCACGCGCAGGGCCTGGCCGAGCGCGCGCATGAAGTGAATGCCGTAGCGCGACATCTCGATGTTGATCGCGGTGGAAAACTGCTGGCGGATGGAGCTGGCCGACAGCGCCGACGAAGCCTGCCGGTACGAGAAATCGCGCTCGACCACCGTGACATCGAAGGGCTCCTGCTCCGGGTCGCAGCTCAGGAAGTAAGCGATGGCGGAGCCGATGGCCCCGCCGCCGATGATCACCACACGACGCATGAAATGCCTTTCTTGCCGGCCGCCATCCATGGCGCCACCGCCAGCGTATCCACAAATGCCGCGCGGCGCCTGCGTGGCGGCACGCAAAATAGCGTCGCGGACCCCGCCTCCCCGGGCACGATGGGTGCTTCGCCGAAAGAGACTGAGACAACTGCTGGCAATCGATGAGAAAAGACATTCCCAACCTCGGCGCGCTGCAGGCCTTCGAGGCCTCGGCGCGGCTGGGGAGCTTCACCCGCGCGGCCGCCGAACTCGCGCTCACGCAAAGCGCCGTCGGGCGGCAGGTGGCCATGCTCGAGCAGCGGCTGGGCGTACCGCTGTTCTCGCGGGTGCGGCGCCGGCTCACGCTGACCGACGTGGGCCGCGAATACGCGGCGCGCATCCGCCGCCACCTCGACCAGATCCGCCGCGACACGCTGGAGATCAGCGCCGGCCACGAGATGGGCTTCGTGCTCGAACTGGCCGTGGTGCCCACCTTCGCCACGCAGTGGCTCATACCGCGCCTGCCGGAGTTCAGCAAGCTGCATCCGAACATCACCGTCAACCTGTCGGCGCGCTCGCAGCCCTTTTCCTTCCAGGAGAACGCCTACGACGCGGCCATCTATTTCGGCGACCAGTTCTGGCCGAACACGCGCGGCGGGCTGATCTTTGCCGAAGGCGAGATGGTGCCCATCTGCAGCCCTGCCTTCCGCGATGCCAACGGCCCATGGGACGAGGCCGGTTTCGAGCGCTGCCGCCACGTGCACCTGAGCACGCGCGCCCACGCCTGGCGCGACTGGTATGCGCAGCAAGGCTGGGAATACACGGTGCATGCGTCGCGCGGGCCGCGCTACGAGCTGTTCACCATGGTGGTGGCGGCCACCGCCGCCGGCATGGGCGTCGGCCTCGCGCCGCGCATCCTGGTGGAACATGAGCTGAAGACCGGCGAACTGGTGATACCGGTCGACCGGCACCTGGACGTGCGCCAGGGCTACTACTTTGCCTACCCCGAAGGCCGGCCGGCCTCCGGGGCGCTGGAACACTTCAAGCGGTGGGTGCTCGGGCTGACGCCCGGATAGCCGGGCATGGTCGAACACGTCATCCAAATCCGTCAAAGGTGAAAAGACACATGGCAGCATCGCCGCTTTCACATCAGCCCCCTGAGCAGGCGCCCCTGGCAGCTTCCCGGCGTTTCGGCCTCGTGGCCAATCGCCTGCACCGGCAGGAAGGCGTCGGCGCATTGGGCCGATGGGCCGAGGCCTGCGAGGCCGGCATCCGCACGCTGAACCTGGGCCTCCTTGCGGTGGGCGGCACGCACGACGCGCTGGTGCGCGACGGCCTGCTTGCAGGCCATGCGCCGCTTACGCGCCTGCCTCACGGCCCCGACGGCGGGCTCATGCGGCTGGTGTCGCGGATCTCCGGCGGCCTGGTGCCGGCCGATGAAATCGACGGCGTGATCTATTTCATCGACCCGGTCGATCCGTCTTCCCTTTACCCCGAGGCACAAGCGCTGAAGCGCCAGTGCGTGATTCACGGCAAGCCTTTTCTCTCGACCGCGGCCGGTGCGCGGGAATGGATCGCGATCGAGCTGGCACTGGCCGGCCATGCCACCGGCAACGCGTTCGCGCCCCGCGAGGAGCAGACCGTTGCGCTCATTGCTCACGATGCCCTGAAGCAGCGGATGGTGGCGTTCGCCGCGCTGCACTTCGATCTTCTCTCCGGCTTCCGCAACCGCGTGGCGACCGGCACGACGGGCGGCCTGCTGAACGACCTGGCATGGTCGCGCGGATGGCCGGCGGATGTGCCGTGGGTCACCCGCTACCAGAGTGGCCCGCTCGGCGGCGACGCGCAGATCGCCGAACTGGTGCTGGACCGCCGCTGCCACAAGGTCATCTTCTTCGAAGACCCGCATGTGGCGCGGCAGCATGAAGCCGACATCCAGTTGCTCGAGCGCGCCGTCTGCAGCGCGACCGAGGAAACCACCTGCTTCAACTCGCCGGCCATGGCCGAGCGGTGGGCGCAGGCACTGCGCGTGGCGATGCCTGCTCAGTAACATCGACCGATGCAGATTTCCTTGGAAAGCCCCGCCCAGCCCGACGTCATCCAGCTCATCGACGATCTCGACGCTTACCAGAAGCCGCTCTATCCACCGGAGAGCCATCACGGCATCGACATCGCGGCGCTCTCCGCGCCCAACGTGCTGTTCGCCGTGGCGCGCGACCACGAGGGCAAGGCCGTCGGCTGCGGCGCCATCGTCATGGGCCCGGCGTTCGGCGAGCTCAAGCGCATGTTCGTGCGGCCCGAGAACCGGGGGCAAGGCATCGCGGCCAGGGTGCTGGATTTTCTGGAGCGCGAAGCCGCGGCCAAGGGCTGCACGACCTTCATGCTGGAAACCGGACCGCGCCAGCCCGAGGCGATTGCGCTCTATGCGCGCTCGGGCTATTTGCCGCGAGGCCCGTTCGGCAGCTACGGCCCCGATCCGTTCAGCGTCTTCATGCAGAAGGCGCACGCCTAGCTTTTTCGGCCCCATCGGCAAACAGTTGCAGGAGGAGGACGCGCAGCCGCGTCATCGCGGCCGTCCGCCCGGCTCTCGAGCCGTATGTCCATGGCGATGAAGTCCGGTTCACCGCGGCCTGCTGGATGGTCGCGGCGCATGCGTCGGCGAGAGGCGTTCAGGCCGGGTGACGCGATGGAGCTCGTGCTGCATGAAGTGTCGTGTCGATCAGTTCGATTCGACGATGCATTTCGTCATTGATCAAGCGGACGAGCGAACTCAACTCGGTGCGTGTCGGATAGACCTGCTCTGTGTCTGCCAACTCGAGCGGCACCAAGAGTTTCTCGAGGCATACGTAAGCACGCCACACCTCGCGCAGGCTGTCGACGTCGTCACACGCCTGCAGTGCAATGGAATCCGCATCCGTGGCCTGCGGTGGCAGCGGTGGAGTCAAAAGCCTCGGCATGACGTCAGGCGTCGTGTCAAGTGGAGTGCCTTCCTCGTCGATCGGAGAGGAAGGCAGCATGGAAGAGCG
>Ga0157369_10002081_pt1 | contig 24190 bp, 28 predicted proteins | sample C25metaG_FD_113461 | JGI IMG/M metagenome (GOLD analysis project Ga0157369, IMG submission 113461) | Corn rhizosphere microbial communities from Kellogg Biological Station, Michigan, USA - C2-5 metaG | ecosystem: Host-associated > Plants > Roots > Rhizosphere > Soil | place: USA: Michigan... | reverse complement strand
ATGATCGAAATGCGGCGGTTGGACGGATCCGCTGGTTTGGCCGGAAGCCGCAATTGCTGATCCGCAAAACCTCGGACCTGCGCGATCTGATTGACACGGACGCCGTTCTCCTGCATGATCCTGCGGGCGGCGTTCGCCCGGTCGGCCGAGAGTTCCCAGTTCGAGTAGCGCGTGCTGTCGTATGGTGTCGAATCGGTATGGCCTTCGATCAATAGCCCATTCGGCATTTTGCCGACCTCATGGGCCAGCAGTATCAGTAGAGCCTTCCCGGTTTCGGTCGGCAGCGGCTCGCCATTTTCGAAGAACCGGCCTTTTTCTGATTCGAGCAACTCGATGCGCAGCCCTTCGCCGGTCACCGTCATTTGCACATAGTCTTTGAGCTTTTCGAATTGGGGGCTTTGCTTCATCTGCTGCTCGAGCTTATTCTTGAGCAGGTTCATGTTGCTTTTAGTAATAATGAGGCTTTCCCCCGTGCCGCCCATCGAACTGCCAGTCTGCTTGCCTACTCCTTTGGGATCCCGAAAATAACCGGCGATGGCCTTTTGCACGTCCTGGCTGGCACTCATGAGCCAGAGCACGATGAACAGCGCCATCATGGCGGTGACGAAGTCTGCATAGGCAACCTTCCAGGCACCGCCATGGTGGCCGTGGGCGTGGCCCTTTTTCTTGATGACGATGATCGGCTGCGGGGGTATGGCGGGCATGTCTTTTAAGCCGCCTTAGCCTCGTTCTTTGTGCCGCGGCAGGCCGCTTCCATCTCTTGAAAACTAGGACGCACGCGGGAGGGAATCGAACGCCGCGAAAATTCTACCGCCAGAATAGGCGCAGCTCCGCGGATGAAAGCAATCAATCCTGTTCGCAGGCAATGATAGTACTGCGATTCAGAATCGTTGGCTTTGCCCATGCTCGCCGCGAGTGGGGAAAAGAAGCCATAACACAGTAGAATTCCTAAGAACGTTCCGACCAACGCCGCGGCGACCTTGTGCCCGATCTCCTCCGGCGGCCCGCCGAGGGATCCCATGGTGATCACCACGCCCAGTACGGCTGCGACAATACCGAGGCCGGGCAAGGCATCAGCGACGGTAGTAAGCGCCGCCACTGGTACGTTGACTTCCTTATGATGTACCTCGAGATCGAGCTCGATCATCTGGTCGAGATCGAAGTGGGAGACAGTACCGGTCATCGCCATGCGTAGCGTGTCGCAGATGAAATGCAGGATGTGATGATCCTTAAGGACCTTTTCGTATTTCTTGAAAACTTCGCTTTTATCGGGTGTCTCGACGTCCTGCTCGAGGCTGCTGATGCCGCCCTTGCGGCCCCGGACGAACAGCTCGTTGAGCATTTTGAGAGTGTCAAGATAACGGTCTTTGCTGAATTTTTCGGAACCGAACGCCCCGGCCACGCCTTTCAGCAATTTGATGATTACCGGCAGCGGATTCGCGATCAGCAGTGTTCCGAGGGCCGCGCCTCCGATAATGATGAGCTCAGCCGGCTGGATGAGCACCTTCAAATTGCCGTGCTCCATCAGATAGCCGCCCACAATGGCGCCTATGACCACAACAATGCCTATGATCGAGAACATCGGTTTGCGGGATAACCCCTGAGAGTCATATCGGAAGCGGTACCCGGTCCTCTACCGATAATCACCGGATGCGGGCTGTCTTCTTGTGATAGGGGCCACCCCAGGAATTGCCCTTTGACTCTGAAAAATCTACGAAATGCTGCGATAAAGACGTACGGAGGATGTTCAGTTGAGCGATTATAATCCCTACCAGGCCTACGAGGAGGGAAGCGTCTCGAGCCAGAACCCACTGCGGTTGGTGGTGGCTCTCTATGAAGGCGCGCTGGAGGCGACTCGCCATGCCGCACGTTGTCTCGAGAGTGGCGATATCCTGGGGCGCTCGAAAGCCGTCAACAAGGCGCTGCGGATTCTGACGGAACTGCTCGTCTCGCTCGACCACGAAAAAGGTGGGGAAATCAGCCTTGCCCTCAAGCGATTGTATGGATACATGCAGACGCGGTTGCTCGAAGCACATGCCCGGCAGTCTGAGGCGCCGCTTCACGAGATTGAAAAGCTTCTTACGACGCTGGTAGAAGGATGGCGCGCGGCGAGCGACAGCCTACCGCAGATTACCGCCACTAACCAAGAGCTCACGACGTTTGCAGGCGCACCGGAAATCGAGACCGACGGAATGCCGTATGCGGCTTATTGGAGTGAACCGCTAGAGACCGGTTCGGGCGCAGCCTTTTCCTTCTGAGAGCTCTCGCGGGAAACAGATTGCTCGATCGTCTTAGCCAAACCGAAGCCGCCTTGACTTGCGATGGCTTGCGCGAACTGTGTTTCCGCCAGAGCCATGGCAGACTCCGAGCCTGAATCCGAGCCACTGCCGAGCCAGCCGTCGGAATTCGATTCACGCGCTGATTTCAGCATCTCGCCGATCAGTAAAGATTCGAATTGGCGTGCCGCATCGCCGATTTTCGACGGCGTCTTTTCCGTTGGTGCTGCGGCGCTGGTGAGCAGCGTACCGTCCAGATTCAAACTCATATGTCAATCCCAGGAATGAATACGACTGCACACGAACAAACTCATCAGATTACTTCTAACTCGGCGTCTAGCGCCCCAGCCGCCCGCAGGCTTTCCAGAATTGCAATCACATCGCGCGCGGTCGAGCCGATGGCGGCCAGGGCTTTTACCAATTCCTCTACGGTGGCCCCCTCTTTGAGCAGCACGTTGCGCGATTTCTCGTCCTTGGCTGCTACCGTCGTCTCGGGCGCTACAACGCCCGGCGCGGACGAGAACGGGCCGTTGGGCACCGGAATGAGTTGCGTCTGAATCTCGACTGTGAGGTTTCCATGCATAATCGCTACGGGTGCAATTCTCACCTGGCTGCCCAGGATGACCGTCCCGGTTTTTTCGTTGATGACGACACGAGCGGCGCGGTCGGGCTCGACCTTGAGTCTTTCGAGCTCGGCCACGAACTCGGTGGGCCGCGCGGCGAAGTTCTCGGGCACGCTGACGCTCACAAGCCCCGAATTATCGGCGTGGGCAATCGCTGTCTGGAAATACTTGTTAACCGCCTCCGAGATACGTGCGGACGTGGTGAAGTCCTCTTCCCGCAGTTGCAGCTTGATCACTTTGCCGAGTGGTACGGAAGGAGCTAGGCGTTCGACGGCCGCACCATTTGGAATTCTTCCGGCGGTCGGGTGGTTTACCGTCTGCGAATTTCCTGCTCGCCCACTCAGGAAGCCGGCGGTGACGACCGGACCCTGCGCGGTGGCGTAAACCTCCCCGTTGACTCCGCGCAAGGTAGTCAATACCAACAAGCCGCCCTGTAAATTGCTGGCATCACCGATGGCGCCCACGTTGACATCGATCGAGCTACCCGGCTGCGCATACGGCGGCAGCGTGGCGGTCACCATCACGGCGGCGGTGTTCTTAACGGTGATGAGGTTCGGGTCTATGCTGACGCCCATGCGTTGCAAGAGATTGGTCAGACTCTGCGCCGAGAAGCGAGTCTGCTGGCGGTCCCCGGTACCATTCAGCCCTATCACGAGCCCATAACCCACGAGCTGGTTGCTCCGCACTCCTTCGATGGTGACCAGGTCTTTCAGCCGCACACCGCGTTCGGGTGCCGCGCCAAGCATCGAGGCCCCTAACAAGCCAAGTAGAAGAATATATTTCATCGTTAGAAGGGCAGTAGTCCGAGCAAGATCCGATAGAGTACGTTGGGCCTGTGGATTACGTCGTTCACCACTCCCTTACCGTTGATCCTTAACTCCATCTGCGCCACGTTGCCCGACTGCACGCTGTTCGCGTTGGTCAGATCGGCCGGGCGCACCACACCACGCAGCGTGATTACCTGGTTTTCGGAATTAACGGCCAGGGTCTTTGATCCTTCGATCACCAGGTAACCATTAGGCAGAACATCCGTCACGCGGGCAGTAATGGTCGTGGTTAGTGTTGTCTGACGCAGCGTGGTGCCCTCGCCGTCGAGCGAAGTTGCCGAATTGAGACTTACTAAATTCGCTAGCCGCCCGGCGCTCGAGAGCGGTCCAGCGACCGAATTGACGGCGGCTTTGGCGTTCGAGGAGCGCGAAGTCTTGGTCTGCCCGGTCGACACGGCTGAGGCCTGTTCGTTCACGACAATGGTGACCATATCGCCGGCGCTGCGCGCTCGCACATCGGTAGCGAGATCGGCCATAGTGGCCGGAGAAGACCATAGCGAGCCGGGACTCTCGGCGCCGGCGGTCACCGCGCGACGATGCGCGTCTTCGACATACTGATCGAGCGGCGATTTCTCGGGCTCTTTCTTGAGCACGTTTTTCGGTCCAGCGAGAGAGGCCGAAGCGCACAGCACGACCGCTGAAAACAGCAGCAGCAATTTCTGTGTTGTCACGATTTCTTCTCCTCCACGACCAATCCAACTGGGCCGCCGGGCACTACCCGTACCATTCCTTTTTGTTCCACGCGCGCGCGATATACACGACCTGTTTTCGGATTGCGCACCGAAATGATGTCACCGCGGCGTCCCGCCCAGATGGCCACGCCCTGAGTTTCGATATGCGCGGAGCCAGCCTCGATCAGGACCGTGACGAGTTCATTGCGCTCGACTTCCTTGGCCGCTTCAAACTCGTCTTCAAAGAGCGCGGAGCCAGCCGGAATATCGCGGCGCGCGCGCAGTCCAGCCAATTGGTCCGGGCTCGCCAGCGCTTTCTCGCGCAACAAGGGCCCCTCATAGATTTCGGTTTTGACTTCCGCGACGGACACGCTGTCGCCTACACGCAACGGCACCGAGGAGATCAGGTGTGGCTCTCGAATTGCGACTCGCACGTTAGCCCAGGTAGAGAACCGGCGCGTGCCGGCATAGGCCACGTACCCTTTCCAGATGACCGGCTTGTCGGAAAGCGCGCTCAATCCAGAGAGCGGGAAAATGAGGTCCCCCCCGGGAGTGGGTGCCAGACTCCAATCGACCACTTCGATGCGCGGGTGACGTCCCGAAAGGGTTTGCTCGATGGACGTGGTGATGCGCTCGCGGGTGAGCGGCGCGAGCGGCCAGGCAAAACAAATGTTTTCCTTCACTTGGGCGCTTGAGAGATGATGCGCTTCTGCCAGCCGGCGGAGCTCTCCTGGATGGAAGACGCGCTCGAGGCCGGGAACCGGCGAATAGCTGACTGGCAGCTCGGGCGGCAGGCCGGCGAACGACGGGTCCGCGGCGACCAGGTCGCGGCCGTAAATCCAGTCAGCAGTAATCGGATGGCATGCCATGGGGGAGAGGGGAGCCGCCGGCAGGGCCATCGAAAAAAGGGCCGCCAGCAACAGGCGCTCGATCATTGCGTGAGCTGATTTACCTGCTGGCACATTTCATCCGCCGCTTTTACAACACGCGAGTTGGCTTCGTAGGCGCGCTGGCTCTGGATCAGATTGACAAATTCTCCGACTACGTCCACGTTCGATTGTTCGGTGTATCCCTGCGAAACTTTACCCAGACCTTCGCTGCCGCCGGGCGCGCCTACCTGCGCGTCGCCTGAAGCGTCGGTGGGCAGATACAGATTGCTGCCAATGCTGTTCAGCCCGCCGGGGTTCTGAAAATTGGCCAACTGGATTTGCCCGGCTTTCTGGGCGGCGCTCTGGCCCGGTACCGTGAAACTCACCGTGCCATCTTGCGCGATAGTTACATTCTGAGCAGTATTCGGAATCGTAATTTGCGGCTCGAGTGTATCGCCGTTCGCGGTCACCATGTTGCCGTTGCGATCGAGTTGAAACTGGCCGGCTCGCGTGTAGGCGAGTTCGCCGGAAGCCTGGCGGATCTGGAAGAAGCCGCTCCCCTGGATGGCTAGGTCGAGCGGATTGTTGGTTTGCGAAAACGCGCCCTGCATGAAGATGATTTCGTTCGACGCTGCGCGCGTGCCCAACCCGAGCTGCAGACCGGCCGGAATTGTCGTTTGCTGACCGGCCGCGGCGCCCGGCTGAATCATGTTCTGGTAGAGCAGGTCCTGGAACTGGGCTCGCCGCATCTTGAAGCCGGCCGTGTTGGCGTTGGCCAGATTGTTGGCGATGTTGTCGACGTTCAACTGCTGAGCGGTCATGCCGCTTGCGGCGCTATACAATGCGCGAATCATGTTGTTTCTTTTTCTCCATTTCTAGTCTCAAGAACTAATGCGGGCCACTTCCTCCACCGCCTGGCGATTCATGTCCGCCCCGATTTTGACGGCATGCTCGAGCATCTCCGAATGCCGCAGGAGCATCACAAGCCGCGCCGCCGATTCAGCCGGCTGCGCATTGGAGGATTCGATCTTGCCCTGCGCCACCTCTGCATTCGCTGCGGTTACCGGCGGCATACCCTGCGGGTCGGGATTCTCAAAATAAGTTCCGACTGATTTCGTGAGTTGGTTCGGTGCTTTGAAGTTGACGACCGAGAGTTGGCCGAGCGGCACACCGTTTTGCGCCACCTGGCCGTCGGCGGAAATTTGCAAGGGCGCTCCCGGCTGCACTTCGAGCGGCTGGCCTGTGGTGAGGCGAACGCTATAGCCTTCGGCGGTAACCAGGCGGCCTTGTGCGGAAATTTTGAAACTGCCATTGCGCGTATAGAGCGGGCCCTTCGCACCGTTCACAGCAAAAAATCCCGGGCCGGACAGTGCGAGGTCGGTGGGATTACCGGTTGAGAGCAGCGGCCCCTGCGTGAAATCGGTCCAGCGTTTTTCGACCACCGGTGAATCGCCAACGGTGGGGTCGAGCCCTGTGGCATCGGGTGAGAAATAGGTGCTGTAGAACTCGCGATCGGCTTTGTAGCCGCCGGTCGAAGTATTGGCCAGGTTGTTCGCCAGTAGATCGAGCGAGTCCATGCGGGCTTGCAAACCGCTGGCGGCGGCTGTGGTGAGTGGATCCATGCTGCGCGAAGGTAGGATGCAAGCGGGTTGCCAATGGAAAAAATTCGAATTGGCTGGTTTTTTCGCGATACAGGCTCTAGGATGCGCTGAGACGCGTGTCAAGAATCTGACCTCGGGCACGGGAGCGGTCATTTTTTTGACGACCATCTCGTGCGTAAACTCCCGCAATCTCCGTAAATAGCAGACTAGGCGTTACGGCCCCTGGCATGCATACTTGCGTTGCGAGATGTTGCCTTCGATCGGATACGCGTCCACTGCGCCTTCCCCTCTTCAGGATTTGTCCTCGTATCACACTCCGCGGCGTAGTAATGCGGGCCGCAACGATACTTCTGCAGAGAATGGATCGTTCGATCAGGCGTTCGCGTCTGCCACGAACGATCACGGTGCACAGTCCGGTCGCTCGCAAAAAAGTAACACGCAAGATAGCAGCGATACCGCTTCCCCGCAGGCTCCAGGTCGGCGACCCGCCACGAAACAGCCTGCCGCCGGGCAGTTTATGCCAAAGCAGCACGATGCTCAGGCAGAGGACATGGATACCGATACGGTGGAGGCTTCAGCAAAGCCCGCTGCGGTCGTGGCCACGACTATTGCCACCGCAACAGGCGCAACAGCCGAGCGCAAACAAGAAAAAGCTAGCTCTCTGGACGCGAAACGGCAGGAAGGAAATGAAGGGCCGGCCGCCGAGCCATTTATCGGCCTCCCAGGCATGTCGAGCGGGGTGCCGCTCGATCCTTCTTCTTTGGCCGTTCTTTTGGGGGCGGGGGGGGCGCGCACTGTGAGTGCCGCGTCGGAATCGGGGACAGCCTCCAACGTCCCCGAATCTCCCTCTGATAAAGAAACGCAGCCGGTATCGGGTATCGCGCCCCGAGCGCAAGAAAATGCAGCGCCGGCTGACGCGGGCCTGGCATTTGCCTTGCGCCTGAGCCGTGAAGCGGCGGCTGCTCCCGAAGGTGATGCTTCGAGCGAGACCGTAGGCGCTGGCGCTAGCATGCATTCCTTTGCCAATGAGCTGGAAGCTACGGCAGGCAAAGCCGTCACGGAAATGAAGACGCGCGCCGGCGATGAGAACGCCGCTAGCGCTTCTCCCGCCGCGTCCAATATTCTCGAAAATTCTGTTCCATCTCCGGCCGGAAATGAGCCTACTCAATCCGCTCCCGCGGCTTCGAGTGCTGCGAAAGTAGATGCGCCGGAACTGCCGTCACCACTGAGCACGCCGGTTCGTGCGGTGCGTGTCGAGTTGGGATCTGATAGCAACCAGCGTGTCGCTTTGACACTGGTTGAGCGCGGGGGGGCTCTGTCGGTGAGTGTGCGCTCGGCCGATAGTAATTTGGCTCGTAGTTTGCAAGAGCATTTACCAGATCTCAGTGCGCGGCTCACCGAGCAGCGCTACCAGACAGAAGTATGGGCGCCACGCGTCGAGTTGCCGTCAGCCTCTGCGGAGTCTGGCGAAGCGGGACACCGGAATTTTGAATCCGGAGGCCAGAGGCAACGCGGGCAAGACGGAAATTCCAATTCGGGACAGCAGCAAGAGAGGCGCGAGCGTGGGGCGCCGACGTGGTTTGAAGAACTGGCGGCTATTGGAAAAACGCCGCAAATAAGGAGCGAATATTTATGGGTTCAGTAAGCAATAATTATCCGGTTTCGAATAGCGCCGGCACAGACGGTACGGACAGCAAATCGGGCAGTGGCTCGAACGGCATCGGCGGTCTCGCCAATGAAAACACGTTCTTGCAATTGCTGGTAGCCCAGCTCAAGAACCAAAACCCGGCCCAACCAATGGATGGGACCACTTTCGTCACGCAGCTCGCGCAATTTAGCGAACTTGAACAGAGCCTGGCGTCGCGTCAGGATCTGGACTCGATCGCGGCCAAGTATGCGCCCGTGACCACGTCCTCCTCTACAACGAACGACAATTCACAGCAGGCGACCGGCGGCGTCTAGGAGCGGCCGCACAAGTAGCACCAATTCAAGGAGAAACGGAATCACTTTATGTCCAGCACGTTTTCAATCGCCCTCTCGGGGCTGAAGGCGCAGTCACAGGCCATCAACACGACGGGAAATAATCTCGCCAACATGAATACCGACGGGTTTAAACAGAGCGCCGTCAACTTCAAAGATCTGTTCAGCGAGTTTTTGGGGGTTTCGTCCGGCTTCCAGACCGGCTTGGGTGTGAGCCCGCCCATCAGCACCCAGTTGTTCACGCAGGGGCCGATTCAGAGCAGCCTGTCCCCTCTGGCGGCCGCCATTCAGGGAGACGGTTTCTTTGTGGTGAAGAGCCCGGCGGATCAGCAGCTGTTTACGCGCGACGGCAACTTCCTTTTGGACGACACGGGTGTCCTGCGGACCCAGACTGGCGAGACCGTGCAGGGCTGGATGGCGAACCCAAGCGGAGCGATCAATAGCGCTGGCGTTCCGGGCGATATTGTTCTGCCGTCGGGAGCGGTTCTTCCTCCGGTTGCGACACAGAGTTTTTCAATGAACGCCAACCTCGATGCGTCGACCGCCATCGGTGACACATACTCGCAGCCTCTTACCGTGGTCGACTCGCTGGGAAATTCCCATGACCTGACACTGAATTTCAAGAAGACAGCCATCAACACGTGGGACTTCGATGTGACCATTCCGGGCGGGGATTTGACAACGGGCACGCCGGGTACGCAGGTGTCGCTACTGGCGGCGCCTGCCAGCGTCACCTTCAACTCGGACGGCACCATGAGCACGGCGGGCGGCACAGCGCCCGTGGCTGCTACGGCCACCGGATTGAAAGATGGCGCCGCGAACCTAACCATGAACTGGAATATATTCGATGCGAACGGCAACGGCACCGTCACGCAATACGGGCAGCCCTCCAGTGTAGGCGGGTCCAAGCAGGATGGAACGCAGGCCGCGCAATTGACCTCCGTCAGCATCCAGAACGGGGGACAGATCGTCGCTACTTTCTCGAATGGGCAGAAGCGCGTGGAAGCGGAACTGGCTCTGGCCTCGATTCAGAATCCGACTTCACTGCAGAACGCTGGCAACAATAACTTCGCCGCGACCAGTGACACCGCTAATCCGGCCATCGGTGTTCCGCAGACTGCCGATCGCGGTCAGATACTGGGCGGTGCGCTCGAGGGCTCGAACGTGGACATGGCGACCGAATTCACGAATCTGATCGTTTTCCAGAGCGCCTACCAAGCAAACTCTCGCGTGATCTCCACAGCCGATCAAATGAATCAGGACCTGTTCAACGTGATTCACTAAGCGGCGGCGGGCGTAGCGCGAGCTCCGCCCGCGACCCCGCTTGCGATTCTGTCCCCAAAGAAATTCATGTTGCAGCAGTCTCTGGCCGTTTTTTTGGTGCTCGCGCTCCTGATTGGAGCCTTGTGGCTGGCACGCCGCAAGGGTTTTGCGAGTGTACGCCTTCCGCTCGTTCGCTCGTCTGCTACCACCCGAAACATGCAGGTGGTCGAGCGCGTGACCTTAAGTGCGCAGCATTCGCTGCATTTGGTATCGCTTGGCGGCCGGCTGATTGTAGTCGGCGTATCGCCGGCGGGATTGAGCCGCATTGCTGTTCTGCCGGCGAACTCCATCGAGGAGCGAGCGGCGTTATGAAATTGCTTTTGTTCTTCAGTCCGTTGGTTGCGGCCGCGGCTTCAACCGGCGACGCTCTGCAGTCGATTGGTGTTACACCGGGCGGCGGACGGGGGCTGACGTTGAGCGTGCCCATGCAGATCGCGCTCGGCCTTACGCTGCTAACCTTGCTGCCGGCTGTAATCATGTGCGTCACGCCTTTCCTGCGCATTGCCGTAGTCCTGCACTTTTTGCGGCAGGCGCTCGGGACGCAAACCGCGCCTTCAAATCAGGTGCTGGTGGGACTATCACTATTTCTATCGCTGGTGATTGTGCAGCCTATGTTCGCCGATATCTATACTCATGCCTGGGAGCCGCTCGAAAAAGGACAGATTACTGCTGAACAGGCTTTCGACCAGGGTTCGGTGCCGCTGCGTAAGTTTCTGGTGCGCTTTGCGCGCGAGCGCGACATCCGGCTGTTTGTCGAAATGTCAAAAGAGCCTCCGCCACGCAACCCATCCGATGTCAGTTTGCGGGTGCTCATCCCCGCCTACATACTCTCTGAACTGAAGGCCGGGTTCCAGATCGGCGCGGTACTGTTCCTGCCGTTTCTCGTGATCGATATTGCGGTGGCCTCCGTCACGCTTTCTATCGGCATGATGCAACTGCCCCCAGTGATGGTCTCGGCGCCGTTCAAGATTCTGTTGTTCGTACTGGTGGATGGCTGGAATCTGGTGATCGGTTCTCTCATGAAAAGCTTTTTCGCACAATGACGCCACAATTTGCCATTCATATTGTGAGCGCGGCGCTGATGGCGGCGTTCTGGATTGTCGCCCCACTGCTCATAATCGCTTTCGCGCTCGGCGTAGCGGTGAACTTGATTCAAATTGCGACTTCGCTGCAAGACCCGGTTTTCAGTACTGTGCCGCGTTTGGCGGCCTGCCTGGCAGGCTTTCTTCTGCTGCTGCCTTGGATGTTGCATCGGGCGTCGGACTACACCATCGGCGTCTTACGCGACTTCTCGCAGTATGCACGCTAGCCTCTCCTTCCCGCTAGCGCTGCCGCTCACGTTCGCGCTGGTATTGGTGCGGTTGGCTGGAGCATTCGTTTTTGTGCCGATGCCTGGACGCGAAGCTGGGCCAGGCATGGCGCGCATCGTATTCGCCTTTGCTGCGGCGATTGCGCTCTACCCGCGCTGGCCGCACCTGGATGTCAGCGCTATCACGCCGGGAATTCTGGCAGGCTGGCTGTTTTCCGAAGCGGCGTTGGGAATTTCGATCGGCCTTATGGTTGGTTTTCTCACCGAAGCTCTCACTATGGGCGCGCAAATGCTCGGTCTGCAAGCCGGCTATGGCTACTCGGCGGTGATCGATCCAGTGACGCAAGCCGATTCCGAAGTTTTACAAGTACTCGCGCAATTGACCGCCGGAATGTTGTTCTTTGCCCTGGGCCTCGATCGCATCGTTCTGCGGGCCTTCGCACTCAGTTTCGACCGTTATCCGCCAGGGCAGTTTCTCTTAACGCAAAACCTGGCCCACACCGTAATCGGTTTGGGCGCGAATATTTTTATAGTGGGCTTGCGGCTGGCCTTCCCAATTCTGGGCTTACTGCTCATGGCGGAAATTGCGCTGGGGCTGGTGGGCCGCATCAGCTCGCAATTGCATATGGGCGCACATGCTGCGCCGCTCAAAATGCTGCTGACTCTGGCGACATTTGCGGCGGTTCTCAAAGTAGCCCCCGAATTGTATGAAGCCTACGCTAGCCAGGTGTTCGGGGCGCTGGAACGCGGATTGTTCGGCTAGCGCGCCATGGCCAGCGATAAGACAGAAAAACCTACAGCGCAGCGCCTGCGCAAGGCACGCGAGGAAGGGCAATTTCTTTCTTCGCGCGGCTTGCTGGGCGCCATCGAGTTTCTGGCATTCGTGGCGCTGGCCGGAAAACTAGTGCCGGCGTGGTCGGAAACGCTCGGACGCTCCATGAGTCGCCTGCTTGCCGAGGCGATGCGCGGCGATATGAGCAGCGCCGAGTGGCCGGCGCTGGTGCGGGGCTTATTCCTCGAAACTCTTGCGCCGCTGGTTTCGCTCGGGGCGGTGCTGTTGGTGGCCCCATTGGCCGTGCATTTGAGCATGACCCGTATGGGCTTCAGTCTGGGAAAGCTTGCTCCGCAATTCAGCCGCCTGAATCCGGTTGGGCGGCTGCGCGAACTCCCGGCACAGAATCTCAAAGCCACGCTCGAAGCCATCGTCCTTTTGGGCGCCCTTACGCTGGCGCTCTATTCCTTTTGGGAAAGCAACGCGGCGCTGCTTTTGCGGCTCCCGCTTCAGAGTGTGCGCACCGCGACGGCACAGGTTGGAGGGGCGATCGAGAGCCTGCTTTGGAAAGCGGCGGCGTTGTTTCTGGTGTTCGGTGCTTTTGACCTGATGGTGCAGTATCGGAAACACATGTCCTCGCTGCGCATGACGAAACAGGAAATACGCGAGGAGCACAAACGAAACGAGGGCGATCCTCAGATCAAGCAGCGTATCCGGCGTTTGCGGCGCGATCTGCTGCGCCGCCAAATGATGCGCCAAGTGCCACAAGCGACCGCGGTGATCGTGAACCCTACACACTTTGCAGTAGCCATCCGTTATGAGATGGAGACCATGCCGTGCCCGATCGTGGTGGCTAAGGGCAAGAATTGGCTGGCGCTCCGTATTCGCCAAATCGCCACCCAGAACGAAATTCCCATCATCGAAAATCCACCGCTCGCGCGTGCTCTGTATCAGGCGGTCGAGCCGGGCCGTGCCGTATCCCCCGAGTTCTACAAGGCCATCGCCGAAATCCTAGCCTACGTGTACAAGCTAATGGGCCGGAAATTGCCTGGATAGTATCTCCGGTCCAAGATTCCTTCCTTCATGTCGACCCAGCCACAAGTGATCGCCGCGCCCGCATCCAAGCGTGCGTCGGCAAAATTTAGTCTGCCCGACATGGGCGAGCTTTCCGTGCCCATCGCCGTACTGGCGATCGTAGTGGCGCTGATTACTCCGCTGCCTCCCGCGCTGCTCGACATCCTGATTGTGCTCGACATCATGATGTCGGTGGTCGTGCTGATGGTCACCTTATACATTCTGAAGCCGGTCGAATTTAACGTCTTTCCCACTGCATTGTTACTGTTGACGCTATTCCGGCTGGCATTGAACGTCAGCTCGGCCCGCTTGATCCTGCTCAACGGCAATAGCGGCACAGCGGCCGCCGGCAACGTAATTGAGGCCTTTGGCAACTTCGTAGTTGGCGGCAACTACGTTATCGGCGCCGTCATCTTCCTGATTCTGATTGCCATCCAGTATGTCGTGATCAACCATGGCGCCGTGCGCATCTCCGAAGTATCCGCTCGCTTCACACTCGATGCGCTGCCAGGTAAGCAGATGTCGATTGATGCCGAAATGAACGCCGGATTGATCGATGAAGCGGAAGCCCGGCGGCGGCGCAAGCAATTGGCCGCGGAAGCCGAATTCTATGGCGCGATGGACGGCGCATCGCGCTTCACTCAGCGCGACGCGGTGGCGAGTATTCTGATCACCAGCATCAACATTATTGCCGGATTTCTGATCGGGGTATTGCAGCACGGCATGGAATTGAAACACGCGCTGCAGACTTACACGGTCCTCACGATCGGCGATGGCCTCGTGACGGTAATCCCGGCCTTGATGATCTCGGTGTCCGGCGGCCTCATTGTGACACGCGCGAATTCGGACTCGCGTGTAGGCACGGAGTTTCAGCGGCAACTTTTCGGCAAGCCGGAGCCGCTGCTGCTTTCCTCCGGTGTGCTGTTGGTGCTGGCGGCCTTTCCGGGTCTGCCGGCGGTTCCGTTCCTATTGCTGGGCGGTGGCCTCGGCGCGGCCGGCTGGATCAAGCGTAAAAAAATTGACAGGAGCGTCAAAGAGGAAGCGGCGGCGGCGCCGTCGCTCGCGCCCAAAGACGATTTGGAATCACTCCTGCGCGTGGAACCGCTGGCAATCGAAGTAGGGCTCGGCTTGGCCGGCTTGGTGGCTGGTGGTAAGTCGTCCCCCTTGCTAAAGCGGATTGCGGGTATCCGCCGCCAATTCGTGAATACTCTTGGCTATCTGGTGCCCCCGGTGCGAGTAACCGACAATCTTTCCTTACGTTCGCGCGAATACGTGGTGCTGCTCAAGGGCAGCGAGATCGGCCGTTATGAGCTGATGCCGGGCAGCGAACTGGCGATCCCGACTAGCAAAGCGGATAAGAATTTTTCGGGACAACAGACGCGCGAACCCGCTTTCGGCCTGCCGGCGCTGTGGATTCCTGGAGACAAAGTAGACTTGGCGCGCGGCGCGGGCTACACGGTGGTTGATGCCGTGAATATCCTGGGAACGCACTTGGCGGAATTGGTCCGCCAGCACGCGAGCGAGCTTTTCTCGCGGCAGGATGCCAAGTTGTTCGCCGATCGAGTGGGCCAGGAGAATCCAAAGCTGCTCGAAGATTTGGTACCGAAACTGCTCTCGTTCGGAGCGATACAGAAGGTGCTGCAGAATCTTCTTCGCGAGCGTGTTTCGATCCGGGACGGCGTTTCCATTTTGGAAGCCCTCAGCGAGGCTGCCGGCACCACAAAGAACCCTGTTTTGTTGACCGAATACACAAGACAATCGATCCGCCGCATGGTTGTGAAGCCATATTTAAATCAGAAGGGCGAACTGCCCGCATTCTTCCTCGATTCTTCCATCGAGCAAACGATCGAATCGGCAGTGCAGCACAGCGAGCAGAACAGCGTGCTGGTCCTGGCTCCGCAGTTGGTCCACGAAATCGTCGGTCGTCTCGAGCGCACGCTCGAGCGGCGCGAGGTTCCTACGGTGGTCATGGTCTCTTCCGGTGCGCGCTATTTCCTGCGGCAGATACTCGAATCGTCCCTGCCGAATGTCTTTCCAATTTCCCATAACGAAGTGCCGGCGGGCGTGAAAATCCTGTCGTTAGGAGCTATCCAATGAGAATCAAGTCTTACTTTGCCGGTTCAGTGCAGGAGGCGATTGAAAGCGCGCGTGCGGAACTAGGCTCGGACGCGATGCTACTGCATTCGAAGAAAACCGAGTGGGAGCTGCGCTCGCTCGGGGCCTACGAGGTTGTTTTCGGCGTCGCCGCGGAGCCGGGTGCCTCTACCGGCCTGAGTCCGGTGGCGGAGACCACCGCGGTGCCTGGCATTCTCGAGCCGTCGGACGAACTGGTTCGATCGAGCGATGTGGTCAAAGAATTGGCTGACCTTCGTAAGCAGATCGAGACGGTGCGGCGCTCGGTGGTACGCCATTCGGTAGTTCGAAATGGAAGCACCGCTGCGCCGAATGGAGGTGTGCAGGCCGAAGAAATCTGTGCCCGCTTGGTAGCGGCCGATTTCTCCGAGGAATTCGCCGCTGAAATTGCCGAAGCAGTCGAGGCACGCGTAGGGGGATCGTCGCAACTGGGTCGAACGGCGCCGGATGGGCGTTACGAGGCCGCGCTTGCCAGCGAACTGGAACGGCACCTGCGCGTTGAGCCACGAATCGCCAGCGACACTGGCGAAGCGCGGCGCGTGCTGTTTGCCGGGCCGGCCGGGGCGGGGAAAACAACCAGTCTGATCAAGCTCGCCATCCGCTGCTCGCTCGATGAACGGGTGCCCGTACAGCTCCTTTCTCTGGATACGCTGCGCGTCGGCGGTTGGGAGCAACTGGCCGCGTACGCACGGATTGCCGGTCTTCCATTTGACGTCGTACATAACACGGGCCTTCTCAATGAGGCGCTCGAGGAGTACCGCGGCAAAAAGCTCATTCTAATCGACTCGCCCGGGTTCTCACCGGCTGAACTCGATGACATGCCGGAACTGCCGTCGGGGCTCGAAGTCCATCTGGTTCTGCCGGCGACGCTTACGGCACGGGCTGCCGGACGCGCTGTGGAACGCTTTGCTGCCTTCCGCCCGGCCAAGTTGCTCTTTACCCACGTGGATGAGATGGAAACGCCAGGCGCCCTGTTGGAAGTAGCCATGCGGAGCGGGTTGCCGGTCTCTTTCTTGGCGGACGGGCGGCAAATTCCCGAAGACATACGGGAGGCTTCGAAGGCCGAGTTGCTCGCACCTTTCGAGGCACGAGATTGTCAGCAAATTGCCGCCTCAGCCGCCTGAACGAGCGTGTTCCATCGTTCCTATGTACTCGTATCTCACCGTTGAGCGTTCCGCCGAAGAACGCGAGGAGCTCATCTTAGAGCACTTGCCGCAGGTGAACTGGATTGCCGCGCGCATTCACGAGAAATTGCCGCCTAGCGTGGAACTCGACGACCTGATTTCGGCCGGCATCGTGGGCCTGCTCGCCGCCGTCGACAACTACGACCCGAATAAGAACGCCACCCTCAAAACATACGCCGAGTACAAGATCCGCGGCGCCATCCTCGATAGCATTCGCGGCCTCGATGGTATACCGCCGCACAAACGCAAGCGTGTCCGCCAGGTGCAGGAAGCCATACAGGGAGCCGAACAGAAATTGCAGCGCAGCCCGGACGAGGCTGAAATTGCCGCCGAACTGGGGATCAGTTTGAGCGAATACCAGCAGTGGGTGGTGGAACTGCGGGCCGTGTCGCTCGGAAGTTTGGAGTCGATTGACGAGGACGAAGGCGTGAGTCTCCTGAAATTCATTTCCGACGATGAGCAGGAAACACCAGCGCGCATTCTGGAAAGGCGCGAGCTCGAACGCGTACTCTCGGACGGCATGACCAAAATTCCGGAAAACGAACGCCTGGTGCTCAGTCTGTATTACAAAGAAGAACTGAATCTGCGCGAGATAGCGGAGATTATGAGCCTGCACATCACACGTATCTCGCAGCTTCGCGCGCAGGGCATCTTGCGACTCCGGGGCTACCTCGAACGTAAGTGGCCAGCCGGCCGCGATGGTTATTAAGCCATTCTGTATCAGTCAGATGAATCATTGTATATAAAATATGCTTGAATCGCTCGAATTGCTATCTTGCTGGATTCCCTTGGGTCTCGGTGTCATTGCCGTGGCGCTCGGGATGCTATGCGTCGGCCAGTTTTTCTCTTTCAGGAAACGCGTACGCGTAAAGGAAGCGCTTACTGACGCGCGGGATATGGAGCCGCTCGAGGCAACAGTGGCGCATCTGGCGGCTGAAATGCACGAGTTGCGCGATCGCCTCGCCGAGCGTGAGGCCGAGCGGCCGGCGCCCGCCGGCTGGGGCAAGGAAGTGACGGGAGTGAATCTAAACCGGCGTGGGCAAGTATTGCGGCTGCGGCGGCGGGGCCGGACGGTCGAGGAGATCGCGACGACGCTCCAGATGCCGCGCGGTGAGGTCGAGTTGATGGTAAAGGTGCACGAGTTATCACAAAGAGCGGCCGGCGCCGCGGGTGCGGCCTCTAGTTTTTCGGTGGACGCCCGATAAGAGACCAGAAGAGACCCCAAGGGATAGGTCCTAAGGTGTCGGGCGTGAAACATGAGAATTACAAATAGCGCGGTAGAAAATAGGATTGACGGCGGGGCTGGTGCTGTCGAAGGGTCGGCGCCGGATGCACGCTCCTCCTCCCTCCAGCGGCAGGGTGCGCATAGCGACACAGTAGCGCTATCGGACGCCGCCAACTTTATCGGCCTGGCAAAGACCAGCGTGTCGGCTACGCACCAACAGCACGTCGCAAGCATAGCGGCGCAGCTTCGTTCCGGCCAATATCATACGGACGTGAATGAAATCAGCAAGGCCGTAGTCGGCGGTCATCTGCGCGGCCTGGAGGGATAAGCTGTGGCGTTGACCGAGACGGACATCGCCTGTGTGCGGCGCCAGTTAGACCAGGCCACAGAGAATTTTGCGACGCGGGGCATGGACGAGACAGGCATCGGCCATTTGCAGGAAGCGGTCCGATTGCTCGAAGCGATTCACCGGGCGGCGCGGCAGGAGCCGCCGGCACGTGCAATCGCCCCCGCTATCCGAGAGTTAGAAACACGCGCTGCCCGCCTCGCGCAGCTTTCCGATTCTGCGGCAGAGTTTTACCGTGGCTGGTTCGGAACGTCCCCGATGGCCGCCGAAGACTATACCCCGGAAGGCGTTTGGGCAGCTCCGCAGCCATCGATCGGCGCGCGCGGCCTTACGCTCGAAGCCTGAAGGATTACATGGGCAGTCTCTTTGCAGCTCTAGGAACCGCGTCGAACGCGCTCTACGTGCTCCAAAAGGCGATTGGCGTGGTGCAGAACAATGTCTCCAACGCGAGCACGCCCGGCTATGTCACGCAGACTCCGACGTTCCTCGCGCGACCATTCGATGCGGCAGGAAACGTGTGGGGCGGGGTCGAGAGCGGCGCTGTCCTGGATGCACGAAATGTCTATGCCGAGCGGGCGGTGTGGAATTCGAGCCAGCAGGCCGGATGGGCGAAAGAGCAGGCGACTAATCTGGCGGCGCTGGAAAGCGGGTTCGACGTATCGGGAACGAGTGGAATTCCGGGGGCGCTAAGCCAGTTGTCATCTGCATTTTCCGCCTGGAGCGCGAATCCCACCGATACGACGGCGCGCCAGCAGGTACTCAGCGCCGCCCAGAATTTCGCTCAGGCCTTCAATCAAGCAGCGACGGGCATCGAAACGATAAGCTCCCAAGCCGACCAGCAATTGACGACCACCGTCAACCAGATCAACCAGTACGCCGCGCAGATTGCCGATATCAACGGCCAGATACGCCAAGGCGCGGGATCGGATCCGGGACTTCAATCGCAGCTCTATAACACACTCGAACAGCTCTCGAGTCTGGCGCCCGTGACGGTGCGGATGGAGAGCGATGGGACAGCCACCGTTTTGTTGGGAGGCCAGTCGCCCTTGGTGATCGGCCAGAATGCGAGCCCGTTACAGCTTGCGTATCCACCGGCGGGGGCATCCGCCCCCAATCCGGGCGCGGCGCCGGACGTGCAGCTTTTGAGCGCCGATGGGCACGATGTCACCTCATTGGCCACCTCGGGCCAATTAGGTGGATTGGTGGCCTTCCGGAATACGGCGATACCTTCGGTGTTAGGCGACGGCCAGCAACAGGGCAGCCTGAACCAGTTAGCGCAAGGCGTCGCGGACCGGATAAACGGCTTGTTGACGAGCGGACAATTGAGCCCCGGGCCGCCGCCAACGCTGGGCGTCGCACTATTCAGCTATGCGGCCGCTTCGCCTACCCAGACCGCGGTCACGCTTGCCATCAACCCAACCATAACTGGGGCGCAGTTGGCGGCCGGCACGGCAACAGCGGCCAATGACATTGCGAATCAACTGGCCGGCCTCGCGTCGTCGCACAATGCGGCGGACCAGATCGCGGGCTTGAGCTGCACGGACTTCTATAGCAGTATTGCGTCCGGAATCGGCCAGCAGGCGGCGAGCGCTTCGACGGCGAGCGATACGCAAACCCAGATCCTGACCCAGGCGCAAAATCTCCGTGCGCAGGTTTCCGGCATCTCCCTGAATGACCAGGCAGCCATGTTAATGCAGTTTCAGCAGGGCTATCAGGCTGCTGCGCAAATGATCTCGGTGATCAACAACATTACCCAGTCGTTGTTCACGATGATGCAGAACGTGGCCTAGACGAATCGAGGAATGTCATGCTATCGGGACTGAGCGCCTTTAACTCTAGTTTCCTGGCGGATCTGAACGCGACCGAGAATCGGATCAGCCAATTGAACAAACAGATTACCTCTCAGGTGCGTGTGAACCAGGCCTCCGACGATCCTCGGGCCATCGCTTCGATCCTTGCCACACAAGCGGATATCGACAGCACCACGCAGGCCCAGACGAATTTGCAGCACGCCTCCACGGTAGCGGCGAGCGCCGACGGCGCGCTGGCGAGCGCCGCCAGCCTGCTCGATCAACTCCGCTCACTGGCTGCGCAGGGTGCGAACACGACCACCACCGCCACAACCCGCACGAATTTGAGCGAGCAGGTGAAAGCCATTGAAGAGCAGCTCGTGGCGATCGCCAATACGCAGGTTGAGGGCCGCTACATTTTTGGTGGTGATAATACCACCACCCAGCCGTATACGTTCGCTCTTCCGGCTAGCCCTGCGGCGAACAACCTGAACGACCCGGCGGCGCTGTTTGACGTCGGCGCGCCAGGCACCGATTCGGAAAGCTTTGCTGTCACGTACACGGATACATCGGGTGTTGTCCAGAGCACCACTGTTTCTATTCCCGCGACGGCCGGCGGCATCAGCGGTTCCGCGTTTGTCGGCCAGCTGAATACTGCGCTGGCAAGTGGCGGAGTCAGTGGTGTGACTGCACAGATCGGAACCGATGGCAGACTGCAGTTTACAGGTGCCAATCTGCTATCGGTTATTCACACCCTAACACCGGGCGTCACACAGGGAGTCGCGGCCAATAATGCTTCACTGACATACGGCGTTATTCAAAACAGCACGGTTGTGAACACGACGACCATTCACAATGCGGAGGGCGCGTCCATTCTTCCGGGAATGACCGCACAACAGATTTTCGATGCTCGAAACCCGGACGGAACACCCGCCCCCGGAAATATCTTTCAGACCGTCTATGCGCTCGGTCAGGCACTGCAAAATAACGATTTATCTGGGATTCAAGCCGCTGCCGGGGCTCTCCCCGCGGCAGTCGCCCAAATGGGCGTCGCAACTACATCCTATGGCGACACGCAGAGTTGGCTTGCCCAATCGACCGATGACGCCTCGTCGAGACGGGTAACCCTCCAGCAGGCGGTCGGCTCTCTGCGCGACACCGATATCGCGCAAGCCGCCACGGATTTGACCCTCGCACAAACCGCCATGCAGGCCGCTCTGGCCGCGCACGGCAGCCTGAATCTCCGATCCCTCTTTGACTATTTAGGCTAAGGCGCAATCCTTCCGCTCTTTTTTTTGCAGTTCTCAAAAGTTTTGCGAAAAATCGAAAAAACGCTGCGATACAGAAATCGTGGGAACGATTCCGAACAGAATTCCAGTCGTGGGCACGATTCCGATGAAGGCCGCCCAGCATGCCGCCAAAATCTTGACAGCTTGGAATGGAGCGGATCCGCTCGGCTTTGAACGGGCCCTCGACAGCGTCTTTGACACGCCGGCGAGTGCGCCCGTCGATCTGCTCGAGTACGAACGCCGGGAAGTGCTCACCAGCATCGTGGAACGGCTCCGCCGGCGCGAAAAAACTCCGGCGTGCCAACGCCTGAATGCCGGATTTGTACTACTAGAGCATCTGAGTGAGCGCGCCGCGAGCGCCTGAAGGCGCAACCCAACAGTATTCCTCCCGGCACTCTTTGCCGATAGATACCTTGTGATCCGCTTGACGCGCTTGAACCAGGTCCCGCTCGTCGTCAATTCCGATCTCATCGAACACGTGGAAATTACCCCCGATACGGTGATCGCCTTGACGACCGGACAAAAAATCCTGGTGCGCGAAACCGCGGATGAAGTCATCGAGCGGGTTGTCACGTTCCGGCGTGCGGTGCTGGCGGGCCTTGCCGCGAGTCAAGCGCTGGTAAGCTCTCCGAATCCTCAGGCTCTCGCCGGGCGGGAGAAACACTCGCCTGTGGAAGAGGAGCGGGATGGCGAAGAATAGCGCATCGGGATCCTCGACGCGTTCCTCCGCAAAACTCGACGTCGGCACCTTTGCCGGGATTCTGCTCGCTGTTGCCGGTATTCTCGGCGGGCTACTTCTCGAAGGCGGCAAAGCCGCCGATGTCCTGCAATACACCGCCGCGATGATTGTGGTGGCGGGCACGGCCGGAGCGGTCATGGTAACCACTCCCCCCGCACTGTTGCTGGCGGCTCTCAAACGTGTCAAGGACGTGCTCTGGGACACCACGCCCTCGACCGCGACGGTGACTGCGCAATTACTCGAATTTGCCAAGCAGGCGCGCCGCACCGGAATCGTCTCGCTGGAAAACGAGATGGAAAGACTCTCCGATCCGTTTTTCCGCAAAGCCCTCTCGCTCGCCGTCGATGGCATGGACCTGCAGGATTTGCGACGCGTGATGGAACTGGAAATCGAGTTGGCCGAGCGGCGCGCCGAAGCCGAGGCTAAGGTGTTCGAAACCGCCGGCGGCTATGCTCCGACCATCGGCATCATCGGAGCAGTGCTTGGCTTGATTCAGGTAATGAAGCATCTCGACGACATCGAGCGTGTCGGCCACGGCATCGCGGTGGCGTTCGTGGCGACGGTGTATGGCGTCGGTCTCGCCAACCTGGTTCTGCTCCCTATGGGTAATAAGCTCAAGGCGCGGCTCGAGCGCGCGGCGCATTTCAAAGAGCTGATTGTCGAGGGAGTGATCGGCATCGCCGAAGGGATGAATCCAAAGCTGATCGAAATCAAGCTGGAAGCGTTTTTGGGCGAGCCGGGTGGGGCACGCCAAAAGGACCCAGCGCGCGCTGCAGTTTCTTCCGCGGCGCGTCCGGCTGTCGTTCGCTAGCGCGGGCAAAGCGGCGCAAAATGGCAAGGAAGCGAATTCCACCGAAAGAGAACCACGAGCGGTGGCTGGTCTCCTACGCCGATCTGGTTACTCTGCTGTTTGCCTTTTTCGTAGTGCTTTTCGCCTCTACGCAAACCGACAAAGCCAAAGCCAAGCAGATTTCAGAAGCCGTACAACGTGCTCTGGAACACCGCAGCGCGCCGCCGCAAGTGATTGCGATCCTGGGTGGCGTGGTGGACGACAAGGGGCGGGGAAATCGCATGCTGCACGGGCCCGCAGTTCAGGAGCCGAAGCCGGCCGCCGAGGCGCCTGTGCCTCCGCCGCCAAATCTCGATTCTTCCATCACGCTGTTGCGTAACCAATTGAACGAGGAGACCAAGAACGGATCGGTTGAGATTCACGTGGAACAGCGTGGCGTTGTGATCGGGCTGAACGGATCGGTATTTTTCCCGTCAGGTGACGACACCATCGACGAACACCTGTATCCGACCATAGACAAGGTGGCGGCCGTGCTCCGTCAGCTTCCTAATCCGTTGCGCCTCGAGGGGCATACGGATCCCCGGCCGATCCACACGGCACGCTTTCGCAGCAATTGGGAATTATCGGCGGCGCGCAGCATCGCTATGCTGCGGCTGCTCGAAGACCGCTATGGGGTGGATAGCCAGCGGCTGGCGATCGTCGGCTACGCGGACACTTTGGCTGGCGCAGATCATCATCGAGACCCGGAATGGGCCAAAAACCGGCGTGTGGACGTCGTCATTGTCAGCGATTACGGCATGCGCTCCGAGCCGGACCAAAAGATACTCCAACCCGGCGCGAGAAATCCCTAGAATTTGGCCGCAAACGTGCGAAAAGGTTTGTGAGGCCGAACCGGATAGAAGGCAAGGTCAGGAAAAGAGTACCAGGAAAAGCTATGATTTCACTTCACACCAACGTCGATTCGCTCAATGCGCAGCGCAATTTGGGCGTCGACAACCAATTCCAAAGCAAGACCATCCAGCAGCTCACATCCGGTCTGCGCATCAACAGCAGTGGCGACGATGCGGCCGGCCTGGCTATTGCGAACGGTCTGCGCAGCAGCGTCGCGGAACTTACGCAGGGCGTTGCCAATGCTAACGACGGTGTCAGCCAACTCCAAATTGTTGACGGTGGCTTGAGCAATATTTCGACGATCCTCGATCGTTTGAAGACGCTGGCGACGCAGTCGGCGTCGGGAACTTTTACCGGCGACCGGGCCACGTTAGATCAGGAGTATCAAGGTCTGATCACTGAAATTACGCGACAAGCGACGAATATTAACCTGCAATCCGGCGGAACATTCAACACGGCGCTGAATGTCTATATCGGT
>Ga0157369_10002080_pt1 | contig 24195 bp, 32 predicted proteins | sample C25metaG_FD_113461 | JGI IMG/M metagenome (GOLD analysis project Ga0157369, IMG submission 113461) | Corn rhizosphere microbial communities from Kellogg Biological Station, Michigan, USA - C2-5 metaG | ecosystem: Host-associated > Plants > Roots > Rhizosphere > Soil | place: USA: Michigan... | reverse complement strand
CAGGAGCTAACCTATATAGTTTGCTTGTAACTGCGGTTGCAGCGGGGAGCTTCAATATCTCCGTATCAGCAGTTAGTGGTACAGCAACTGAAGCTCCGGTGCTTAACTTCACCGTTACTAAGGGCGTGACAGCTTAATGACTTATGTTAGACAAATAGTAATTGATGGACTAAGAGAGTCTGGAATTCTTCCTGTAGGGGAAGATGCAGACGCCAATATGTTCGAGGAAGGGCTTCGTGTTCTTAATCGATTGTATCGTAGCTTGTTTGGTGCAGAACTAGGTGAGCCTCTTAAAGACGTTAACTACGGTCTCGCTGGTCTGTCTAATGCTTATGCAGAAGAATTGGACCTATCATCTGAACTAGACAGTATCTATATCCCAAGTAACTCACGAGTAATCCTGAATATCGATTCCCCTGAAACGTTGTTTCTTAATCCCAATCCTCGTGACGGATGTAGAGTCGCCATTATAGATAGTAAAGGAAATGTCGGAACCTATAACGTAACCGTTAATGCTAATGGTCGACTAATCGAAGGATCATCTAGTGTCGTTCTTAATACCAATGGTGTCCAACGTGAATGGTTCTATCGGGCCGATACTGGATCATGGGTTAAAGTCGCTGATCTGGTTGACGGAGACGTGTCTCCACTTCCTGAGGAATTCGATGATCTTCTTACTACTCATCTCGCTATTCGCCTTAATCCTCGTTATGGAGCGGAATCTGGGCAGGAGATGGTAGAGGTTATCAAACGAATTCGCCGCATCTTCCGCGCTAGGTATCAGCAGCTTAATGATCAGAACGCAGAGATTGGGCTGTATCGTCTGCCTAGCACTCGTCATTACTGGCAGGTCGGAAACAATACGAAGGTCTTCAATAAGGGTAAGTATTGGTGGTATTGGTAGAATGAACGAAGTTCATCCAATCATTGTAGGTGAGTGCTAATGCCTAAGCTAGAATACAGCCTGTCAGCTTATGAGCGTGATAGGGGCAACCTGCCTAATATCAAGCTTATTAATATGTTCGTGGAGGATTCTCCTACGGAGCCCGACTCAGTGCTACAGTCTAGGCCGGGTCTGATGGCTACTTCTACTACGATGGGAGCCGGGCCTATTAAGCGCTTGCTACAGATTGATGGCGTTCTTGATGGCTCGCTATATGGAGTATCAGGCTCTAATCTTTACAAAGGAAGCGTGTCGCTAGGGGCCATTGATGGCACAGGTCCTGTCTCTATGGCGGGCTTCAGTAATCGTTTATTCGCTAATGCCGGTGCTAGTCTGTGGGAGTATAACGGAACTACACTATCCACAGTTACGACTCCCGGAGGCCTTCAGGTTCTAAGTATTTGCGAAGGCACTGATCGTTTGATTATTATCGACAAAGGTACTGGACACTTCTACTGGTCTGATGTCCTCTCTGATAATATCCAAGCGTTGAGCTTTGCTACCGCTGAGAACTCACCTGATAATCTCAAAGAATGTCTCTTCATTGGAGACACGTTGTTTCTATTCGGTAGTGAGACTGTTGAGTGGTGGCCTGCGAATTCAAGCAATTCTAGTCTACCGTGGCAGCCCCTCGTTGGTAAGACATTCCAAGTCGGTATTAGAGACACAGGTTGTGCGTGTGAATTCTCTACGACTCTAGCGTGGATTACTAATCATAACCAAGTCTGTATCGGCGATCCTCAAACCATTGTTAGCACACCTGCCCTAGATGAACGCATCGCTAAGTCCACTGCGGCTTCATTGTGGAAGTTCTATCTAGACGGTACTGCATTCCTAGCTGTAAGTCTTGACACTGAAACGTGGGTGTTTAGCCAGAAGTCCTCGCAGTGGAGTACATTCGCTAGTGATGGACAGGTTAACTGGATTCCTCAATGCTATGCTGAGAACGTATTCGGTTCTCGTTATGATGGCCGGGTCCTCGCTTGGAGCAATACCTATGATGATTTTGGCGGTGTCATGGAGAGGTTATTCACTGCTGGTCTACCTATCGTAACAGCTAGCGTCCCTCTTAATAATATCACTCTGAAATGCAATCCCGGTCAGACACCATATCTTTCAGGTAACTATGTCGAACCCACGGTTGAACTCCGCTCGTCGAAGGATGGGGGTTTTACATGGGGGCCTTGGAAGCAGCGGAGTCTAGGCGTCAATGGAGAATATCGTAAGACTGTTCGTTGGTATTCGTTAGGTTATTTCAGCAATCCAGGAATTCTAGTTCAGGTTCGAGTCGACGATCCAGTACCATTCCGAGTCTCAGGTATGCACTTCAATGAAAGCTATGCATCAGTTTAATGGCTACACTTACTCTTCCTAGACTACAGCAGTCTTCCCCGCTAGTTGATAACAACGGCTATCCTACGTCTTCATTCCATATCTGGTGGGATAACTTCGCTAGTGCTATCGAGACTGCATACAACAACCAGCAGTCACAGATTGACGCTATTACAGCCTTGAACTCCGATAACATACTAACTCCGGCTAAGAAGCCGATGTGGATTCTATTCAATGCATATCTAACCGGAGAGCAGTCTAGTATTGATGCTGAAGCCAGTACCTACGGCATCACCACTGAGAAAACTAATTACGATAATGCTATCTCTACTTTGACTAGCTATCTTGCTACACTAACTACGCCAGTTGCATGGAACGATCTATCAGATAATACTAATGTTACTGGAACAACGCTAAGGACTAACTTCCAGAACGTCCTAACGACTAAGCAAATTCTTCTGAACAAGATGCACGATAAGTCCCTGAGCACAGCTAATACGGCACAAAGCACAGCTAATACGGCACAAAGTACAGCTACAACTGCTCAGTCTACTGCGACTACTGCACAAACCACGGCCAATACGGCTAACACTAATGCTACGGCAGCTCAAACTACAGCTAATACTGCTCAGTCAACTGCAAATACTGTTACTAAGAATGATGCTATTAGCGTGAGTTATGTAGCTCCGGGACAGATATTAACTGCCACTGATGCCGGTAGTGATGTAACACTAACTATTGATAATCATAATCGCCACTATGGAGATCAATCGTCCGTTGCGGTTACAGGCGCTACCATTACTGGGCTAGCATATAGCACTACATATTATGTCTACTATGATGACTCGTCAAGAGCAGGCGGTTCTGTGACTTATCATACAGATACTAATCCTAATAATGCACTGCCTGCCGCAGCCTCAGGACGCCATTACGTCGGAAGGGTTGCTACTCCTGCCGCCGGTGGAACCGCCACTACAGGTGGATCGAGTCCTCCTTCTGCTGGCGGCGGTATTCCGAGAACTGAGGTTCCACTGTCTTAATGATACAGCGATCATTTGATCTAAATAAGTTACTTAAGATCGTCGAACCATATACTGATCTCTGTCCAATTGAAGACTTCGTGACATGGTTCCAGCGTCCTAAGAATATGCTCTTCCTTGATGGCGATAATGCAGGGATAGCTTCTTATCAATATCCCGGCGTCTACATGGTTCATTGGTACTTCACGGTACGAGGAAGACAAGCAATTGATCTTGGTAAAGCCATGATAGGTAATCTCTTCGAGAACTATGACGCCGAAACAGTATGTGCATTGATTAAAACGAAACTCAAAGCTAGTAGATGGGCGGCTAGACAGGTTGGTTTGAAGTCCCAAGGAATATTTATGTACCCGGATGGTGACGAAAACGAGTTATTTACTTTAACAAAGGACGAGTTCCTAAACTCAGGTAAGGAAAATATTAATGGGTAGTGTAGGTGATTTCATCTTCGGTGGCTCACAGGGAAGTCAGCAAGGTCAGCAGGCTAGCCAGAGCGCCTACGGTTCTCAGAACTCGTCTCAGAACCAGAGTGTTCAGGGAAGTAGCTCAGTAGCGAGTAACCAGACTTCGTCTGGGAGTCAGTCGGCCAATAGGGCGTATGCTCCTATAGCACAGTCTATGTCCCCGGCTCTAGGCTATGTAACTAATGCAGGCAATATGATGGCTCAGTTGCTAGGGCTTCCGACCACTCCTACGTCACATACGAATGTTTCTGCTAGCTCTGGAACTCCTATGGGCAGCCCCATTCTTCCCGGCGTGGCTTCGTCTCCGCTTCCTACTTCTAGTTTGCCTACTACTACAGCTAGTGTCAAGTCCAGTATGCCTACGGCCCCTGCTGCAACTCCTAGTAGCGGTACTAGTTCTTTGCTACAGTCTTTGTCGGGAGCTACGCAGAGCAATCCGAATCTTCCTAGCTCGGCCACTATTCCTAATAACGTCAACGGTAGTGGCTATAATGGATATGTTCCGCCTAATATGAATGTCCAATATAGAGCCTTCGGTGGACCAGTTACGCCGGGACAGCCTTATGTTGTAGGTGAGAACCAGCCCGAACTATTCGTGCCACATCAACCTGGAACAATAATCCCGCAGGTTCCCGGAGGTGGTATGCAAATGCCGCTAGGCCCGCGAGGAAGTAGGTTTGGTGGACCTCCGGGAGTAACCCCTCCGCCTCCTGTCCCCGGCACTCCTGCACCAACGCCTGCACCTGCTCCGACAGCAGCTCCCGCTAACAATGCAGGTAGCGCTCTTAATACCTTTGCTAATTCAGCGGGTGAACAGTTCATTCTTAATCAAGGTCAGCAGGCCCTCTCGGGCGCTTCTGCCGCTAATGGTGTCTTTGACTCAGGCGCGACAGGCAAGGCGTTGGTTCAGTATGGACAGGGGCTAGGTAGCCAGTATCTCAACCAGTACATGCAAAATCTCGGTCAGTATGCCGGACTAGGACTAGGAGCTGCTGGTGCAATGACAGGCGCTGGTGGAGTGTCTCAGTCGCAGAGTCAGGGTTCTGGCACTAGCGTTGGATCGTCGTTCGGCAGTTCTACTGGATCGTCGCAAGGAACCTCGGCGGGTGGCAGCACTAGCTCTGGAACTTCCAGCGGGTCCGACTCAAGCAAGAAAGGTCTGCTATAATGGCACAAGTCCTAGCCGCAGTTGCTACTGCTGAGAAGTACAAGCAAGCCTATGATGCTATGAGAAGTGGGCAAGGAACTCCTCCTGATCCGTTCGCTGGTTTGGGTGGAGGGGGTTCTACTCCTCAGCCTCAAGCACAGCAGGCTCCTCAGCAGGGCGCTCCTACTGATCAGTCACAGCCTCAACAGCTTCCGCCTCCCGGAGCTATGCTACAGAATCTATCTGGCTACGGCGCTATGCCACAGAGTTCGAGGTACTAAATGTCAGACGTACTACAAACCATTGGTGCATTAAATAATCCCGGCAAACAGGCTATGGCAATGGCTGCTAATCCCGGTGCCATGTCTGCTGCTCAGGGATTGGCTCCGCCTGCTCCGTCTCCTCAGGTTGCGTCCAGCACAGTGAATGCGACTAATGCTCCTACTCGTGATCCATTGGCTCCGTTGCCTGCTGATACTGCCGCGCCACCGCCTCAGGCACAGGCTCCCGTAGCCCCTACTCCTGCTGATGCGTGGAAGCCTAAGGATGAGAGCACTCTAGGTAAGATCGGCGATGTTCTACTTATGCTTCGCGGTGGCCAGCCTATCTTCAGGCAGAGAACAGATAATGCCAACATGGCTAGTGCCATGGCAGAGTATAGGCAGAACCCGTCTGACCAGAACCTAGAACTAGCTACTCAGCGTATGAGTCAAATCCCCGACCTTGCTGAGAAGGCTGTCTCGATGCACAATCAGCTACAGCAGAATCTATTCTATCAAGGCACGGCTGCCGAACGTCAGATGATTGGTCGTAATGACGCTCTAAATAAGATTGGGAGTCTCGGTCAGGCTATTAATAATTCATCTGATCCTGATGGTAATTATCAGAAGATGCTTCCTACGTTGAATACATTTGCTAAGTCCGCCGGTCTTCCTCAGCTCCCTGATCAGTATGACAAGGATGCATTAGATAATTATGCCTCTGCTGCCATGACTCCGTACCAGAAAGAGGAGTTAGGTATTCGACAGAATGCTGCTGATGCGTTGAATCAGTATAGAACTGTTCAGGAGAAAGTTGATATAGCTAAGCTCGGTATTGATAACCAAAGATTGAACATTGAAGGCGTGAACGCTCAAAGCAATCAGGTTCGTGCGGGTGCTGCAGCGGAACAGGCTGGTGCGTCTAATGACAATGTGTACATCAAACGATTCGGTCTAGTCTCTAAGGCTATTGGCCCGTCGTTGGTGGCTAATGCTCCGTGGCTACCTGACTACCTTGCTAAGACAAAGCAGATGCCGAAACCCGGAACTGTGTATCGTAGTCCCGATGGTAGCGCCGGTGTTGGACTAGTTAAAGGCAAATGGGTTGCATTCCAGTTCCAAGGCAATAAGCCTGTTCCAGTGAAGATTATTGGAGGCATAGGAAGCTCTGGCGCATCTAGCGACTTTGCTCAGGACGATAATAACAACGATGAGTGATCTAGATAATCTGTTAGGTGGAGACTCAACCCCTCCTGCCCAACAGGCCAATCCCCCTCAATCTGATTTCCATAAACTCCTCGGAGTAACGGGAGCTATTGTTTCCGAAGCTGGCCGTATGGCTACCATGATTCCGAAGAAAGTTGGTGAGGGCGTTGCGACTATTATTCCGTATGTAGGCGATCTTCTTGGAGCAGGCGTTGTTGCCAGTCTTCATGGACTAGAACATCCTATAGCTAATATCGGGAGTCAGCAAGAAGCCATAGACAATGCTAACGTAAAGAAGGCTTTGTTCGGTCAGGGGCCTGTGACCTCTAAGGTCTCCTCTGTATATGAGAAAGCCATGGATGTTCCTCAGCCTCAGAATAAGTTTGAAGAAGCTGTCGGCAATGTAGCACAGATGGCAGGCGGTGCCTTCCAGCCTGAGTCTGATATTATGAAGCTTATGAAAGGGCTAGGCGCTGGCGCTGGTGCCGGTGTTGTAGCTACAGGGGTTAATCAGGTCGCTCCCAATAGTCCCGGACTTCAGCTTGGTTCCGCGCTACTAGCTGGTGCCGTGACTCACCGTGCCCTCGCAGGTAAACCTGATCTTATTGCTATGGGTCAACAGCATCCTGAATACTCGGCTCTTACGGATATAATGTTCTCCAATGAAGGCGGCGGAACTATTGAGCATCCTAAGGTATCTCCTAAGGGAGCTGAGGGGCCTGCTCAGGTAATGCCGGGAACTAAGACTTCTCCGGGCTATGGAGTTCGTCCATCTGACGGAACTGAAGCAGATACTGTGCGTGAAGGTAAGGACTACCTTGCCGCCCTGCTTGGTAAGTATAATGACCCTGCCACGGCGCTAGCTGCCTACAACGACGGACCTGGTAATGTTGACAAGCTAATCAGTAAGTACGGCGATGACTGGTCTAAGCATCTTCCTGATGAAACATTGTCTTACGTCTCTAGGGGAATGATAAAGCTAGGCGGAGTCTCGGGCCAAGAAAAGCTTGGCAGTGTCCGTCCTATGGACCCTGAAGCAATTGCTAATACAATGGGTAATCCTGAAGGGGCAGGCGTTCTTCCTGAGGACACTGTGGCTGAGCCTGATGGCGCTATCTCTGGTTATGATGTTCATCCTGAGGTTGCTCAGCAGACCAATGATTTCCTAGCCGCTAAGGCTATGGAGGGAGATAAGCCTCCCGAGAATGTCGTTGATATGACGCAACGTAGAGCCGCTCAGATGGGTGACGAGAATGATCAGGTCATCGCTGACAATCTCGATATGGCTAATCGTATCCATAAGGGTATCGATCAAGGCGTCATTACTGATAGGCATCTACCTAATATCGAAGCCGCTAAGGAACGACTAAATGATATTCTAGATGAACACGCAGACGATCTTAATCAGTCACAGGTTGTAGCGATTAAGAATAATATCGAACTCCTCAATCAAGCCATGGACAGGCTAAGCTCACCGACCGCTGATCGTCCTATTGTTGATAATACCGGTTATGAAAAGTTCACTCCGAACCCTGAACAGAACACACCTGCTAATGAGAATGTAGCTGAGGAAGGTCAGAAAGCCTATAAGAATTTCACTGAAGTCAAGTCCGATCCTGATGGCACTAAGTACCTAGAGTACAAAGCCAGCAATGGAGACACTATCCCGATTAAGCTAGGTATCGATGATGGGACTGGTGAGATAGCGATTGATCAGTTCTCGACTAAGGCTAATCGACTAGGCCCCGGTGAGATTCGTAATGCCATGTACGATCTGATGCAGATGTATCCAGAGATTAAACGCTTTGGTGGGTATCGTCGTTCAGGTGCATCAGCGGGTCGAGTCCAAGAAATCGAACCAAGTCCTCGTAGTGGTGGCGGAGGTGGACAAGAACCCCCAAGTGGCGGTGGAGTTCCTCCGTCTGATGGTGAACCTCCGAGTGGTAATGGTGGCTCTGGTGGAGATAAGTTCGCTGGTAGTATCAACCTTGATCGTATGGCTATTAGCGATAAGGCCAAGAATGCTATTAGGAATATGGCTCCGCCGCCGGGCGCAGATATCGAGTCCTTCAATGAGACGAAAGACAAAACCGCAGAGTACATCGACAAGCACGGGATTGAAGGCGTTCTCAATCGTGAGTCCATGCCTCGTAATGAAGTCAACTACCATGATCAAGCGGTTCGTGCTATCAATGCTGCGGCTGCTGAACACTTCTCGCAACTGAACGATGAATACACGAAGATGCGATTTGAAGGCGGCCATGATCCGGTAATTCAGAACCGATATGAACACGCCATCGAATTGTTCGCTAAGTCAACTGCACAGAACTCTCAGAACGCTCTGCTGACTGGTCGTGGTCTAGGTGCTCGTCGTATTGTCATGGGTGGTAACTTCCGTGATGTCGGAGAGAAGCTTCAGTCTCTGCTTGACTCGAAAGCTAATACCGATACGATCAATGATCTAGTTAATAAGAACCCCGAGCTTGCTGATAAAATTGTTCGTGATAGTATGCGTCCCAATGCTGGCGATGTAATGCGGAGTACATGGTACGCCTTCCTTCTATCTGCCTTGAAGACGCCTGTCCGCTTTGCTACTAGCTCGTTAATGATGATGCAGCTAGAGAATATATCAAGTGCTATCGGGGCTGTTGTGGGTAAGTTCCATGGTGGCGAGAAGATGACCTTCCGTGAAGCCTGGGCACGACAGCTAGGTATGTTCCACGGTGCTCAGCTTGCGTTCAAGACATTCTCTGTGGATGAGGCTGGTGTCAATCCATTGTTCCAGAGATTGTCTCCTGAGTCTCTAAGTAATACTGCTCGTGAGAAAGGCTCATTCAATCCTGTCGCTGAGGCCTATCGTCAGGGCGCTCCGCTGGACCTCGTAGATAGGACACAGAGTAGATACATCTTCCCGAATAAGGGGCTAGGCCGTATCGTTGGTGAACCCCTAAGGAACGTCGGTGCTCACGACGAATCAATGCGGCTTGTCGCTACGATGTCTGACTGGATGGGAATGGCCCATCGTACTGCTGCGGCTGAGGGACTAACCGGTGAGCACTATGCTGATCGTGTCCAAGACCTGATGAAGAATCCTACCAATGAAATGTGGAAGTCCATGGAGCAGTACGGTCAGTATTCCCGTCTTCAGGACGCGATGCAGTGGAAGGGGCTACAGAACTGGACTCGTCCTTCTCCGACTGATCCGGCTATCGTTAAGGTAATGAAGGGGCTTGGAACTCTTCTGATCCCGTTCCCTCGTCTAGCTGACAGGAAGTTCTTCGCTGCTATGCGGTACAGTCCGTTGTCTGTGATGGAGCCTAAGAACCTCGCTGACCTAAAAGCAGGTGGAGCAAGGGCTGATCTAGCTATTGGACGTATCGTGACTTCGTGGGCTGCGACTGGTGCATTGTATGCGTGGGCAGCTAACGGAGGTATTACTGGCGGGGGTCCTAGCGAACCTGCTAAGAGAGCGGAGTGGTTGGTTAATCATCAGCCGTATTCATTGAACTTCCCCGGCGGTGTCCACGTCTCGATGGAGAATGTTTTGCACCCGCTGGCTCCTCTGGCTGCTAGTATTGCTGACTTGGTGGATAAGCTACCTAGCGAGTCTGGTAAGCCGCTTGAGGAAAGGATGGCTCAGCATGTCCTAGGTATGATGAAGATCATTGGTGATGCGTCCTATACTCGCGGTATCTCTGAGTTCTTCAATGCCATGGACGACAAGTCCGGTAAGCTCATGGAAGCATGGTCAGGTAAGATGGCGTCGTCTATGCTGATCCCTGCTGCTGTTTCTGAGGTCAACAAAGACTATCTTGATCCTGTGATGCGAGACACCCGAGCGTCACCCTTTATCGACAATATCCAAGCCAACTACCCCGGTGCATCGCAGAAGCTACCTGCTCGTCACGATGTCTTCGGTAATGTACTGACTCGTGATAATCCCGGGGACTTAAATGTTATTAATCCAGCTATAGTTACACATAACAGGGGGCCATTAGAAACTGAACTAGACAAGCTAGATGCTGTCTATAAGAAACCGTTAGTAACTCCTGCTCCTAAAACGGTCGCTGGAAATAAACTAACTCCCGCCGGACAACAAAAGTACCAAGCAGTATCTGGTAAGTTGTTCAAGGAATACATGAGTAATAGTATGGGAGGTTGGGATGATATGTCCAACGAAGACAAGGTGGCCCTTGTTAAATCAAATCTCAGGCAGGCCCGTAAAGATGCTAGGGCACAGCTATGGGGACTAGCCAAGTGAGCATCTATGGTGAAAGGATAGCCCGAGTGGAGGTTGAGGTAGCAGAACTAAAGAAGTCTTTCGATGAATTCAAAGACGATACCAAAGAACAGTTCATGTCTGTTAACACGAAGCTAGATGTCCTTCTTAAGTCACACGACAAAGGCTCTGGTATTATTTCATTCTTAGGCTGGATCGCTGGCCCTAGCCTTCTGCTTGGAGTCATCGAAGTCCTACAAGTCCTCGGGAGAGCACATTGAAATCCTTAAACTATCTTAAAGATCGCATCCATGAAGCGAGCACCTGGGCTGGCCTATCTGCTGCCTTCGCTGCTGGTGCAATGATCTATCACTGGATGATGTTCATTAGTGTACTATGTGGTGCCATCGCTGTACTAACCCCTGACTATACACCATCGAAATGACACCTAGCCAGAATTGCTACGACCTAACTGAGAAGTCCGAAGGTTGCAAGCTAGTCGCTTACCAAGACACAGGTGGTGTATGGACGATTGGCTATGGGCACACTAAGGGCGTGTATCAAGGACAGACGATTACTAAGGCCATAGCTGAAGCTCTCCTCGAACACGACATGGCCTATGCTGCTGATGTTGTTAATGCACACGCGCTGCCTTGCACTCAGGGACAGTTCGATGCTCTCGTTGACTTCGTATTTAATGTAGGACCTATTCAGTTCTTGAAGTCCACTCTTCTCAAACTCCACAATGAAGGTAAATACAACGAAGCCGCTGACGAATTCCCTAAGTGGAAATACGACAACGGCCGCGTTGAGGAAGGGTTAGTTACTCGTCGTGCTAATGAGCGGGCTTTGTATCTGTCCCATTAACGTTAATACTATGGATTGAGTTAACCCACTTAATTAGCTCGTCTAGTTGGACGGCTTGTTTACTGGCGATGAACCGGCAGTCGAGGGTAAGAAGTTCGTTACGACAGGAGGCTGGATCAATGCTGACGGTGGTAGTGGGTACGCCGGGCACTGGCGCTGTTGGGGGACTACCGGGATTACTGGTTGAACGTGATTGTGAGCGCAACCTAGCAAGCTCAACGTTAAGATTGTTGACACGAGCTTGATATTCATTGTCTGTCCTTTCATTCTGTTGTGCTGCTTCGACCTTGACTCTATTGAGATTAGCTTCGTCTTGAGCCTTAGCTAGCTTCGCAGCATTACTATAATCTAATACTAATTGTTTATTGTTTGCGATTTGTTGATTGAGTTCAGTAGTAAGGTTGGTAGCACTTGAATGCCAATGATGGACTTCAAACCCAAGGACACCATAACTAGCTAATACTATAGCTATTACGCCGCCCATGACGTATTCTTTAATACCTAGTGATGGAAACATTATACTCTCCTAAAGAAAGGAATAAACATTAAAGTGAAAGCTCTCCTTGCGGTCCTCGTAGCCCTATCATCGTTCACCAGTATCAATAAGGATTATAGAACCTATCCTGCTCCTCCTGCGGAAGACTTGTCTGCAATCAGAAGTATTACCTGCGTAGGACTAGGTGAGATATATATTGGATCGGGAAGTATCATTGGTGATCGCGAGGTGCTTACTGCTAATCACATTGCTAATGGTGGCGGTAAGTGTTTTGACACTAAGACTAAGGCTCCGCTCAAGACCTATAAGACAGATGCTAAGCACGATCTAGCTATTATGTCAGGGGACGAGCCGACTGATATTCCTTACCAGAAGTATTCGTGTTCACGATTCATTACTGACAAGCCGTACTTGTCTTATGGCATTACCAGCTACGGACAGCCTGAACTCATCTTTAGGAATAATGTAATCACTGCGACCAAGGAGTACACAGAACCCGGAGATACACTCGATGATGGAACCCCTGTTGACCATATGAGGGTATTCAATGGAGTGATTGCTCCGGGTATGTCTGGCGGACCTGTTACCGATATTAATGGATATGCTCACGCATTGAACAACGCAGGCGACGATAAGACTACGATCCTATACGAGTTCGCCGATACTGCGTTGTGTACTAATAAGTGGGATCAATAGTCCCAATCATCATCAGGAGGTAAACTAACCTTCTTATCAATACGACGCTGATGGTACTTCCTGTCAGCTAAATCTCGGGCCATGTGGTTTCGCCGCCGCATGGCTCTTTTTTGTTTATCGTCATAGCGATTCATACCGACCATGGTTCAATCTTTCTTAGATGTCCACAGAGGTTCGACGGCCTCTCCCCACAATAAGTTTTTTAGAGCTGCTATATCGCCGAGGTATTCTTCAAAGTAATTAGTGAATTCAACCATATCTAACTGCTGAATTGCTTTCTCATATCCAGGAGTAACTGGTCGGACTATGACGCCTTCACCGAAGAACTTAGCTTCGTAAATAAGACGTGAGCTTTTCTCTACATAGAACGATCCTTCAGGTTCGTCTTCTTCATACGCTCGATACACGCATTCTTCCTTAGCCCTGTCCGGTGACTCCGGCTTCTTCTGGTTTATATCGGTCGTCACGACCTGTTCCTCTCAAGAATTGTTCTAGTAAGAAAAGGACACAACAGCCTAGATGGGCTAGATGAGGAAGCCCGCTCTCTGGATCGTAGTCTTCACCTTCATTAAACGCGGATAGATGTCGATAGGAGCTGGCAATCAATCGTGAATATTCTAATCCACCGCGCCAGTTGTGGGCTGCATACTTTTTAGCCCCAAATCCTAATACCTCAGCAATTGTCCCGAGAGGTTTTGTCGGCAGCAAGTCCCAACGGGGCTTATCTTGGTCGAATTTTTGTCCTGTGAGTTCTTTAGCCAATCTGAAATCTCCTCGTCGTTCTGTAGAATTGTCGGAATGAACTGATACATTACGTCCCAACGGACATCATCGGGGTCCAATAGGATTGCCGTCTTTGCCCCAACACCATACGCTGCATACATGATTTCCATGTGTCCAGATTTACCAGCAGGTAGTACAAGCAGAGCGTGGGTACTACGATTAAGGTGAGTCCTATCAAACTCAAAGACATGCTTAGCGGCCCATCCATCGAGAGCAGCTTGGTAACTAATCCCTTTAGCTTTCTCATAGGCTTTCCAATAATCGTCTGCTTCAGGTCCTGCTGCATACCAATCATCAAAGAATTCAATCTCAGGATGCTTTTGCCTGAGGCTCTGCGCTAGTTTCGGAATCCGTTCGTTTCTTAGACTTCCGATTAAATAGCATACGCTCGGCTTGCTTTTCATACGCGACTCTCCAAGTTCCAAAGATAACTGCATTAGAAACCTCCGAAGCCTTCGAGCCTTTCGATGTTTTCTTTGAACCGTTCTGCATCTTTCCATCTTTCATCTTTGATTGCTCGGAAGAATTGATTCTTATTCCACTGAATCACGTTATCTCTGATCGTTCGTTCCATAGTCCATTAGCTCCACAATGTCTTCTAATGCATCTTCAATCTCTGCCTCAAAGGCGTCAATAATCTCGTCTGTCTTTAGACGCAGATACTCGACAAGCTCATGTCCTTCGAAGTAATCGGAGATTCGATTCCTAATAAAATCATCCAACATTTTCTGCCCATTTCGCCATTCTAATTATCTCCTCTATTGTCATATTATTCTTTAGTGAATTCGCCCTATGACTGATGATAGCTATATTACCTTTTACATAACCTTTGGTTGAATCTACTCTATCAATAGATGGAGCCGAAGCTCTGCTGCTTCCTCCTAACTCTAATTTTATATTTAGTATTGGGCAGTAATCTGGAATTACAATATCTGTTTCGTCAAGATCAAAATCTAAGTTTAACTCTTTAGCTCTTGATTTTGCTCGCATTAGAATTTGTTTTTCTGGTGTTTTCTTTCTATACTCTCTGGCATAAGTTTGACAATGTTCTTTACGAGCCTTATACCATTCTCTCATATAAGCGCGCTTATCGACACGTTGCGATATACTTATGCCCGTCTTCATTACACTAAGTCTTCTTCCTTATACTCGACTATCTCCACACCGGCTTCACGAAATAAATCCTTAGTCCGTTCAAGGGCGAAACCCCATCTGTTTAGCTTGTCGTCAGGACACGCAGGGGCTACAACCTTAGTGATACCCGCAGTAATCATGTGAACCGCACAACGAGGACACGATAGAAATGGCCACGTATACAGTGTATATCCTTCGACACGTTCTCTAGCGTTAAGAACTGCATTCATTTCACAATGAATAATACGCTCGTACTTTACTTCACGATCAGCGTACAAGTCCTCATCATCGCAAAGCTTAGCAGGAAACCCATTGTAACCCATAGCCGCCACTGTTTTATCAGGTCTGACAATTACTGCTCCTGTCTTCGTGCTAGGGTCTTTAGAGTACGTGCTAATCTCTGCCGCCATCGACAGGAAACGATCATCCCACTTATCCATTAGAAGTTATTATCCATAAATTCTATAAACTCATTTGCTAGCCAATATAAAGGGTATACTGGAACGAGTAATGCGATCTGCCACAATGGTCGGCGATCTGGGTGATACCAAAATTCCTTTAGAGTCATATCTTCATCCTCTTTCCATCGAACCAGTGCTTCTTTAAATATTTAGCTGCCTTAATAAATACGCATGGATCGCGTCTGTTAGCAATTAAATTTCGATTGCATGAATAACAAAGCAGTCCTCTGACAATACCTGTCTCATGGTCGTGATCGACTACTAACTTCTCTTCAGAGTCACAAATAGCACACCTATTATTTTGCGCCTCTAGCATCGATTCGTAATCTTCTAAAGAAAGATTATATTTCTTCTTTAGTTCATATCTTTTTAATATGATCTTGTGGCGCTCAGGATTATTTTTCTTCCAGTCCGCTGATCTCTTTATATAAGCCTCTCTGTTGGCATAGTAGTGCCGAAGAGTTCTTTCCCTTTGCTTTAGGTCCTTCAAATTTTAGATCGCTTCCCGTCGTGCCAGTGGCCGCAACTCTGACACTGTAGACGCTGGACTTTGTATGCCCTCGTCCTACGTGTACCTCGTGAGTGACTATGAGTTCCTCCACACACAGGGCATTGCTCGGCTCCTGTCTTTCCTAGATGGGGATGGGTTTTAATATGACTTCTAATCCTGATGTATAATTCCTCGGTCATATCGACATCTTGTTTACAGTAATCAGCCATTCGCTTCTGAGCATCCTTGTCGCCAGCCATGACTTTCTTCCACAAGCCGAAGCCTTCATTCTCTAGCTTACTGCCGACGCCTAGAAAGGGACCGATAAATCCCAAGCTATTTCTGAAATAACCGAACTTTTTAACTGCTTTGATACAGTCTATAGAAGTGCATGGAGGACGTGGCGAAAAGCCGTGTAGAAGAAACTCACCGTCTAATTTAGGTAAATCAAATCTGTCGCCATTGAAGGTTACGATAGCGTCGGCATATGCCATCATTTCATAAATTCTGACTAACATGCCTTCGTGACCGTGCTCCCATTCAGAGAACAATTCAGTCTCTTCACCTACATATTTAGCTCCGACACAAAGAAGTCCTCCGTGTTCGACTATCATTTCTGGCGACACGTTTGCATCCCAGGCCTGCCATACATACGCTAGTGTTGGCCGCCACTCCACATCTAGAACCAAAATTTTTTGGTCCGGTAAAATCTTATTTTCGTTTGACAACTCGACTCCTTCTCTTTTTAGGGCCGTGTTGATATTTTTCCGGCACTAGAAATCCTGTATCTGCCGTTTCTAAATATTCACCAGCCTTTTTAAGTAAGGAACCATCTACATGTTTCCCAACTAACCATTTATTGCATCTGTGACAGAGAAGACCTCTAACTCTACGATCTTGGTGAGAGTGATCTACAGCTAGCCGCTTCTTTTCTACGCCTTGCTTTTTACCGCAGATGGCGCAGCCACCGTCTTGTAATTTTAGAATATTTTCATAATCTTCTACTGTGATACCGTACAATCTTTTTAGATGCTCGGCTCGTCTACGATCAGGTTGCTGTGACCTAAATACCTTAACTTTTGTATTAGAACATTCTTTACATTGATAGGCCAATCCATCCTTACTCTTTTTATCTTTGTAAAATGAAGCGTTGCTTTTATTATCTCCGCATCTATTACAAACCTTCATTATAACCTCTCAGGAACATTAGGTTCCCGCTTAACTTGAGTAAAAAATTTTGGCCCTCTGCTATAAAAGAATGTTCTTAACCCCGTTCCATTATTGGCATCCGCCCAACATTTAAATTTATGTCTGCAATAAGAGCAACCTACTCCAAGGACTCTATTCTCACTCTTACCTTCTGCTTGGTCAGGATAGCATCGCGGAGGAGGTTCTGAAGATCGGATAACTTTCTTTGCTTCTGCGATTCGCTTGGCAGGATCGTTTCCTCGTATATAATCCGGCGAGAGTTCGACATATTGAATGTCTCCGTGTACCTTGTCTGCTACTAGCCAGCCTGCTTTATCGCAGCCCGTCTTATGTGCATAACCTGAGAGTTGTGTGATATAACCGAAGGGGTCGTCAAATAAATGGCCGCCGGACTTGAACTTCTCATAAGAATAGCTCGAAGCCGACTTGACATCAACGAGTACTCCGTCGATGATTGCGTCGATGTGTCCTGTGACTCCATCTTCTGTTACCTCCATTTGTTCATTAGTGACGGAGTGTCCTGCTTCTTTAGCTAGGAAGAGTAATAGGACTTCGATCACGTCGCCGAATAGAAACTTGAATTGTGTCTTACCGGGTAAAGTCTCAGCGCCTTCGGAGTCGTTCGCATCATACCACAACTGCCGATCAGGCTTGCCTAGAGACGAGAACCGTAGTACGTCCTCACCTGTCTTTTGTTCTCTCTTGGATAGTCGAACTCTAAGCAGGTTCTTGAAAACCTCGCCTGCCCACTCGACATTATCCTCAGAGACAACGTGATCCGTCGCTTCATCTAGGAGCTTATATATGTCCTCAGGTATGGAGGACGGATCACGTATCTCGTTAGTCACTTACGCAGCCGTGGCGGCTGTGGAAGTTGCATCAGTGGCCGTATCGGCCGTAGCTGTGGACGTATCGGCCGTAGCTGGCGCAGGAGCAGGGGCCGGAGCGGGCTCAGCCGCACCAAGAGCATCAGCCGCAGAGTTCAGACGAAGCGTAATCGCGTCGATAACCGACTGATTGTTATTGTCCGTCTGCGGGTTCTGAAGGATCGTGATCGCCTCGTTAATGAGTTCAACGACCTTATCAACTGCTGCATTCAATCCTGTGAAATCTTCAGCCATTCTTAACATATCCTCTTCTAGTTTAAAGACTATTTCGTAAAGTTCTCGAAGTGACCTACGCGAGTGCAAAGCCACGACGTGTTGCGCCACGAACGGCATCACGACGACGAGCATACTGATGGACGAACTCTCCGGTGGGAGCGAACAACCTATTCTCGTTGTCGATGAATGCAGTCGTTGGGTTGGTGGGAGTAAAGAACTCCCGGAAAGTATTAAGCAACTTCATTAACATTCTCTACAATCACTGGCATATCAAGCGCGCCTTCACGAAGAAGCCACGAAATAACCTTCACAGCAGAGGCGGAATCAATCCCGGTCTCAGCCGACAACGAGTCTGCGAGACTCGTAAGCGTCGAGTTCACATTATTATTATCGTTCAATCATTCTCTCCTTAACAGTAACTCAAGCCTTGCATTTTAACAGGGCAAGCTGCGCGTTGATATTCTTTCAACTTAGGCTTGTTATGATTTGCTTGCCGTGATATGTATTCTAGGTTACTTACTTTATTATTCAATGCATTCTCATCGATGTGAGAAGTAATCAGATTCTCCGGCAGTATTCCTAAGAACGCTTCTGCCACTAGCCGATGAACCCTATAAGTCTTTCGTCGGAAGACGACTTGTTTACGGCAATAATTCTTACTATTAAAAACAGTTATACCGTAGGTCGGAGACATCCTATTAATTTTGATGCCGCCGCTAGGCATAGAAGTTTCATAGGGAATTGATCGTATGCGCCCTTCCGACGAAGCTTCTAGTAGTGGAACTGAGGGAACTGGACGCCACTCTTCAGTGGTGCTCAAGGTCTAGCTCCCAGAATTAAAAGGCACGTCGTCGTCTAGGTCGCTATCAAATGAATCTTCAAGACGTTCACCATTAGGGCCTTCCTCCATGGCGAAGTACTCATCGTCCTCACTCAGCGGTGCGAAGTCATTGGACTCATACGGAACTAGATCGAGAACACGAACAGCCTGAAGGTACACGCCCTTCTGAACTGACTTGCCGTAGTCCACAACACGAACCTTGACATCAGCAACACTGCCGTTGCCAATCAATCTACCGTCCCAAGCCTTGCCCTGTAGATCAACAATCTTAGGCGGCTCGTTCTTCTCATCGCTGTTAGGCTTATTCTCTAGCACCTTGAGCGCCAGATACGGGCCTTGACCGACGCGCTGCTTGTCCTTAGAGTTAGGTTCACGAAGCTTTTCTTTAAGTCCGAGGGACTCAACCAGCTTCAGGCTATCTGCATTAGGAGTGACATCAACACTCCAATACGGGCCTTTGTCGTAACGCTTCTCTCCTGTATGTGGCCGCGCCTTACCGGTGAGCTTCGCCCAATCCAACGTGCCACGAATAACAATTACCTTAGTTTTATCTGCCAAAACAAATTCCTTTCTATTACCTTATACATTATTATACCATGTATGCGCCGGTGTGTCAACTATTATCTCTAATATATTTACAGATATTCTCTAATTCTGCAAGAGAAGCGTCACATTTTAATCGGTTAGCGCGCCAAGATATGACCTGTACATTTCCTTTTACATAGCCCTTGTCCCTTATTATTTTATCTAGAGAAGGTGTATTGTTCGTCCTCTTTCCTTCTTTAACTAAAAGAGGAATTCCTAATACCGGGCATATATCTGGAATAGAAATATCAGAAAGTTCTAAATCAAACGGTAAACCCTCATATCGTGCTCTCTTCTTTGCCGAAGACAATAAGCCACGTTCAGGATGAACTTTATGCCAATTCTTAGTTCGCAAGTTTCTATTGTCTCTATTTTCTCTGTGATATATTAATGACATTCAGCCCACGTCTTACCAACTTTTGCGTCTCCCTCAATTGGTACGCGATAATTAAAAAATTCACCGACTCTTGGGAAAACTCTTAATGCCAACTCAACGAGCTTATCTACATCGTCATTTGCCACTATGACTTGGAACTCGTCGTGAACATCAGCAACCTTATATGCTTCGATTCCATGTCGTCTAATCTCCTTATCCAGCAGGATGCTGGCGTACTTCATTATTCGGGACTCGTCTCCTTGAAGGAGATACGGGATGACCATATGGGGCGAAGGGACAAGGATTGGAGTCCCATCACATAATCGTATGCGTCCTGTAGATTCGAGTTCTTTTTCGAGTTTTTGGATAAGTTCTTTAAATCCTGGAATGGTTGCAATCATCTTCTCCTTCATGGCCGCGCCTTCTTTGGCGGTTAGCTTAGTACCGAACTGAGCCTGATCTTCTGCAAGCCGTTTGCCTGCCCCTCCCATGATAAGAGTATAAAAGAACTTCTTGGCGGCGGGCTTATTAGCAAGACCCAAGACTTCCGCGTTACGAACATGCGGATCGCCATGAAGATATAGCTCAAGCGCTTCCTCAGAGTAGGCATAGTTGAGAAGGATGCGAATCTGTATCCCTTTTGCGTCCACGCCAACCAAGCTATATTTATTATGGTCGCCGCAGTCCCATAGGTCACGACACTCGTAAGCCCAGGTTCCTTCTTCGCCATATAGAATTCCTTTTACTTTGTCTGATTTGACAGCAGGAATATTAGCAGAGTTAGGACCGCTATGACGATACCGTAGAGTACTAGCAATGAATAGCTTACCACGGATTCTATCATCAGAGGAACACGCATCTAGCCATGTCCTTACCATGTTTGCTCGGGACTTAACCACGAGGTACTTAGCAATCGCAGCAATCTCTTTGATGCCAGACTCCTTAGCGAAGTCCAGTAGAGTCTCCTCGTCTACCTTAGGGTTGCCGTTAGGAGTGAACTGAGTAGGCTTCCAACCTAGCTCAAGGAGTTTCTCAATGCGCTGCTTCGGGCTTCCAATATTGAAAGGAACATAATCATGTGCCCTATATCCTCCGTGCTCAAGGACGCAGACTTTGGGATATTGTTCACAATGCCGTTGATATAATGCAGTTGGAGTTCCATCCCTTTTACTTGCTGCTTTATATTCTCCAACGACGGTAAGCTCTGGCGGGAAAAGTCCGTGGATTTCATCTTCTAGTTCCTTTTCACGATCACGCAGTGAGACGTATAACTCCTCGGCCTTCTTTCGATTAAATGGAAAGCCGTGTCTACGCTGCTTATTCTGGATTATATTCCAAGCACCGTGTTCAATCTCAACGCCAGTCTCGGTAAAGCCCATATCCACCATACGTTTAGACAAACGCCGGTATAACAAAGCAGTAAGAGCAGTGTCATTCTGGCAATACTTGAGCATGTCTTCTGAAAGTTTTGACCAGTCATTGTGTTCTCCTTTAGGAAAGCGTAATCGCTTGCCCCATATGTCTAGTGAGTGTCCTCCGGCAAAGGTAGGATTATATAATTGGCTAAGGACATAAGTATCGACACAACGAGATACAGGAATACTGGTGCCCCAAAAGCGATTAAGCATGACCAGATCATAGGCGATAAAATTATGCCCAACCAGCACCATGTCTTCAGACAGCCACGCCTTAAACGATGCACCGTCTGTGAAAGAATGCTTTTCTCCGGTAATGATATTCTCGACACACGCACACCAGATACGAGTAGCCTTCTCAAGAAGCTCATCGGCTTCAATGTCACAAGCGAAGTACCTTTCATCTGGCGTAAGATAGGAAATCGTCAATAGCCCGCTCTCCTTTCACTGTAGGAATTCCTGCACTATCTATTAAGCCATCGGCATTTAGCCGGGCAAAGGCGAGCTTATACATTTCACCACTTCTAGATAACGCCCCTGTTAAGGCATCGTATTCATGCCTAGTTATTTTAGAACGGGAGGTCTGCGTCATTGATTGATAGTCCTTCTTCGTATTTGGTTATTGCGACTTCATCTAGCTCTACAAGTCGGCCAGTGATTTCATCATAGAAAAGCCATAGACACGGCCCCGTCCTACCTGAAAAGCGATTCTTTTCAATCGTGAGCTTGAGAACATTTCGACGCCAAGGATCGGGGTCCTTCTTGTCCCGGTGGAGACTGATATGAATATTCGCGACCTTCTCTGGACCCGCCGACCCTCTTGCCTCTCCCTGTCTGTTCGTATGAATAACACAGAACACCGCGATGTTAAGTTCCATTGTAAGCGTCTTAAGCTTGGTACTGATTTCATCGAGCTGTTTCCTTTCATCACCAGACTGGTCTGAGACAATGATACTCAAGTGGTCAATGAAGATGTACTTGCATCCCATTACCGACATGTATCTAACCTTGGCTATAATCTCGTCGATGTTATTGCTACCGAAGTGATCGTAGAATATAGCCCTGTCGGTGTTTAACACTTTATCATAGGCGTCTAGGATTTCATCATCTGTTCTTGGAGTGTCAGGCAAATGGAAAGGTTTATTCTTTTCAATCGACAGAATACCAATCGCTGTGTCAAAGTTTGGTTCCTCAAGGTGTAGGAACCCAACGCCATATCCTTTCTCCCGAACCTCCTCATTCTTGAGGATAGCGTGTTCGATTTCTTTGAATACCGAAGTCTTCCCAATCCCGGTATCTGCCATAAAGAGAACAGCTTCACTGAGACGGATGCCGTATGTTTTCTTGTTAAGCGGTTCCCACGGGTACGGGATTGAAAAGTAGCTTGGACGATTAAGGATTTCATCTTTCATATCCTTGCCTAGCTTAAGACCGTCAGGACGGAATCTAGGTGCTCTCCACCATTCCTGAACGAATGTCTTAGCGGGGACTTCTTTCTGAAGATAATCGCTAGGGTCTTTGCCGTGTTGCAGCGTCAGGATACGACACTTACCAGGCTTGAACAACTCAGCGACTTTCTTCGCAGCTTCTTGACCGGGGAAGTACTTAGTTCCATCTGGTCGTTCCTTGCCTTCATCGTTATCGAAGACGAGGACTACTTCCTCAAAGCTGTCGAGGTATTCAAAATTAGTTCGACACTGTTCGAGTGCTGATGCTGCACTAACAACGCCAACAACAGGATAGCGAGAACCCAATAACTGAAAGGCGGAAGGAGCATCGAGACAACCCTCGACGACTGTGACATACTTACCTCCTGCCGGGAATAGGTCCTGTCCGAATAGCTCAATGCCATCTGTGTTACCTTCCCAATAAAAGTCTTTAGTTCCCTTCTTACGGATTTGATTAGCTATATGCTGACCGGCACGAAAGAAAGGATACCTGTGACCGACATGCGAATTCTTATCCATACAAATGTCGATACGATATTTACGGATGCTGTCTTCATCGAGCCCTCGACGCGGAATACCACGGAAGACATCAGTAACTGGCGTCACGAGTTTCTCTTTTGGTAGGAGTTCGCTCAATAGATTATCCTCATTGAAATTTCCATTATGGTTGTAGTAATGACCACATGAGAAGCACACGCCATGTCCATCTGAATACCATCCAACTGCGTCAGAGGAGCCGCACTTCTCACAAGGCCCGTGTTTAACGAACCTAGATGATTTGTTCATTTGTTTCCTAATATGTTAGCTAATAAGCTAAGTAGGTATAGCTCGCCCCCTTCCCATCTAAGGTTCTTACCTAAAGAGAAAGAAACCCCGGTTACCCGGCTAAAGAAAGAGAAAACACAAGGCAGTTACCCTGTACTTATATTATGGCAGATTTCAGGGAGGTTGTCAAGAAAAATCTTCAGTCCCGAATGGATCAGAGATAGGGGGAAAGAGGCCTTCTAGGATAGGATCAAAGTCGTCCTCTGCCTCGACGGTGGGCCGGTCTCCGTAGCCGTCTAGAATGTCTTCGACTGCCATTAAGCACGTAGCACATGGGTCGAATGACTGATAGTCCTCGTTAAAGGATACTTGTTCGTCGTCGAGGGTCTTGTCACAAATGTAGCACTTAATGGTGAATTCCTTTCGTACTTAGCTAATGGCAGGCCAATCTCATTGCTGTTACCAGCTAACCTATTCCTGCCCGGAATACTCTTTGTCTTATTTATTTGTACTGAATACGGCTACCCTTTTACCAGAAACCTTCTGCCATCCCTTAGTAGGATGCAGCGTTCGATAGCCTCCGTCTTCTGTGTACACCAGTGGCTGAGGATTAGGTTCGTATTCAGCTAGGGCGCGTTTCCACTTACGTTGCATACGTCTAACTAGACTGCTCATTTGATACTCCTAAAGAATGATGCGTAATCCTCGATAGTCTGTCCCTCTAGTCCAGGGGCAGTATTAATCTCTAGGACATACGCCTTCTTTTCATGTTCATTCCAGATAATATCTACAGCTCCAAAGTCCAGGCCAATAGCTCGTATAGCGTTATAGGCTGCTTCGACGACATCGTTATTGGGATTGGCTCCTTCTCTAGCGAACACGAAGCCATTGCTGTGATTTCGGACCTCCCAATTG
>Ga0157369_10002078_pt1 | contig 24204 bp, 22 predicted proteins | sample C25metaG_FD_113461 | JGI IMG/M metagenome (GOLD analysis project Ga0157369, IMG submission 113461) | Corn rhizosphere microbial communities from Kellogg Biological Station, Michigan, USA - C2-5 metaG | ecosystem: Host-associated > Plants > Roots > Rhizosphere > Soil | place: USA: Michigan... | reverse complement strand
TCTTTTATTCTTGATAATAAAAAAGAGCAAACAAAAAAGTTTGTTGCACCTGCTAAAACGAATGATAGCTGGTATGATCTTCCATATTCTGCAACAGGCTACAATAAATTTTTGACCAAAGAAGGTTACCCGGCAGTAAAACCACCTTGGGGAACTTTAAATGCCATTGATTTAAACACAGGAAAACTTGTTTGGAAAGACACTTTGGGCGATTACCCTCAAATGAAAGCAAAAGGTTTGCACACTGGCACCGAAAATTATGGTGGCCCGGTTGTAACGGCCGGTGGACTTGTGTTTATTGCCGCTACCAACGACAGCCACTTTCGTGCATTCGATGCCCGCACGGGCCGCGAACTCTGGTCCACAACAATCGACGCAAGCGGCCATGCGACTCCGGCTACCTACCTGGGAAAGGACAACAAGCAATACGTCGTCATTGCTGCTGGTGGCGGTGGCTTCTTTGGGAGCCCTCCCGGCGATTCGCTCATAGCTTTCAAGCTCCCCGAATAAGCTGCTTCTCCCCGGCTTGACCTTGAATCCATGAACTGCGTGCAAAAACTTCAGAACTCGACCGCTAATACAGGATTGGCAATCATAGGCCTGGCAATCGGAGCCACAGCCATTGGCGCTCTGGCAATTGGCGCTCTTGCCGTGGGACGGCTCGCAATTCGGCGGGGCCGAATCGAAAAGCTCACCATCGGTGAGTTGACAGTGGACAAGTTGATTATAAGAGAGCAGATCCCAGCAGGTCATTGAGGCCGACTTACCCAGTCAGACTCCCATCCCCTACAAGGACTTTCCTCAACAGATCCGGGTTCAACCCGACGGTTGCGGCGAACTCAACTAAGACGTCAATGCCTGATCAAGCTTCCTACCACGGCTTGGCAATCGGTAGACCGAACGGCAGCTGACGACGAAACGAAATAACTCTGAATCACCGCAACGGTGGCGGCATCTACGAAATACCGGCTTTCCGCCGCAATCCTTTGCGGACTTCTGGCTAAGGCCGGCGCGGAAGTAGTGCTTCCCAATTCTGTATAACTATGAGGGACGAGGCTTGCGCCGAGCTTACGACCGGAACCACAAATCGCTTGCCGTCGGCCGAGACGTCGAAGCCAAGCACCGAGTGAATGGCCGCTCTTGCTTCCGTGGTTATGCTGAACAGCGCCGTCGTTGGGCCGAACTCGGGTTTCGGCGAGAGCCGCACCGGAACCGCCTGCACACGCCCATCAAAATCTAGATAGAAGAGTTCCTCTTTATCTCGTCTCCACCGTAAAGCCTGAGCGCCTACGCCAGAGACACGGTAACGTTCGCCCGTCAAACTCGGAATGTCACCCGACTGAAACGCTTGCAGGTAGACTTCCGCGCGTCCGGATTCATCTGACGTGAACGCTAGCCATTTTCCGTCCGGCGAGAAGGCGGGATTTGCCTCGTGGAACCGTGTGGTTAGTAACGGAATTGCCTTCCGGTTGCGGGCTAGGTCGAACACCCACACGTCCCCTTGCGTTTCGTTTGCGAACCGTGGAAATCCGGTATTTCCGAAAGCGACGAAGCGCCCATCCGGAGACCAGTCGGTTGGCATTTGGAAATCGCCGGCTGGGGTCGTTTCTTCCGTATCGTTCTCTCCTACGCCGCGCAGATGCACCCTGGGCGGCATGTCATCGGCCTGGTGCAGGAAAGCCACTTTTGTCGAATCCGGTGACCAAACAGGAGCATCCCGCAGTGCCCGCTCCGACGACAATCGCCGCCCTGAGTTTGTATTGAGGTCGAAGATCCACAGGTCCTGTTCGCCTCGTTCGATATCGTAAATCGCAGTCGCCAGCCGCTGCCCATCCGGCGACAGGCGAGCGGACTTCAGGTTTATTTTCCCTGGACCGACAGTGGCAAGCTGGTTTCCTGTCCTGTCAACCCACGCCAGTTGCGATCGGCTGACATAACTTTGATAAGCGAGCGCGCCCGTATTCGAAACGGAGAAATCTGCCGCGCCGGTCGGAACAAAGAAATAGACCTTGCTGGCAATCGGCATCGCTTCACCACTTACCCGCAGCGAGTCGGGATCGAACGGATGGGCCAGCAAGTTTCCGGCGCGCACGTAGAGGAGATAGCCCTTGCCAGGCGTTGATGTCGAAGGCGCATACAAGACCCGCGAATCGGTTTCGACCAAATCCGCGATTGTGCGGAAATCACGAAGCCGAAGCACCAGTGCTCGGTAATGGCCGGTCCGAACATCTCGCCGCACGTAAAGAATGTGTTCTCCATCCGGCAGCATCTGTGGCCACCAATACGTATCCTTCAGCCGCTCAAGAGGGCCGCCGGATGGCGACACCAGGTGGCTGGCCCGGAAGCTCCCGATCAGTATCCGTTCGGGGTTCAACCAAGCTCCAGAAAACATGAAAGAGGGAGAGTCGGCCAAGAGCACGCGCGCTTCGCCTTGAAGCGGAGTTCGCCAAAGCTTACCCTGCGCGGTCATATAAAGAGACCGGCCGTCGGGCGGCCAGAAAACTGTATGAGCGCCTTCGCTGCCGGGAACCAGCCGCGCCTCGAGTGAATTGAATTCCCGAAGGAATACACTGAACGAACCGCTTGAGTCCATGGCGGTGAATGCCAGGCGTGAGCCATCGGGCGATAGAGAGAATGCCTGGCGGCTGGCGGCGCCCTCCAGCGCGAACCCTGTTGGCGGCAATACAGCGAACCTCACTGCTTTGGGAGCCTCGGTCATCCGTGTGGAACGATTGACGAGCCCGTAGGCCCAGGCGACAATCACCGCGAGAGCCATACCGGCGACAACCAGCAGCAACGGATGGCGCGGCCTGCCACGCCTCGGTTCGAGTTTCAACGGAATCGGGCCAGGCATCTCCAAAACAACTTTTGGTGAAGCTCGTTGAACCGGAGCGATGAACCTGTATCCCCGGCTGGGGAGCGTTTCGATGTAGCGAGGCTGGTCCGCCGAATCCCCTAAGGTCTGCCGAAGCTTGTTGACCGCGGAATTGAGACCTTGTTCGAAATCGACGAAGGTCGTACCCTGCCACAGGTGACGCTGCAGCTCTTCGCGACTAATTACTTGCCCGGGCTGGCTTACCAGACGCAGTAGGATCTGGAGCGGCTTTCCTTGAAGTCGTATGGGAATTCCGTGCTTCGTCAAGTCTCCCGAGAGGTCATCGTATTCAAACGGACCGAACACAACCTTGGGCGCGGGGTTCGGCTGGCTTCCCACAGGACTGAGATCGTACCATAAACCCTCTAGGATCAGTGACTTTCGGATTGAGGTGAAATTCAAGGGGAAATGCATTGGACCGCCGATTCCCCGCTCATTACACTGCGCTCGAGTCCACAAGACTTCTTACAAATTCAGGCAAGGAGAAAAACGAATGCAGACAAGTCTGTTCACAAACGGGAAGACAAACACCCAATCGGTGAGGAAAGCCAGTATCTCTCTGGCTATCGCGGCAATGTTTTTTACAGCGGGCTTCGCGAATGCGAAAGGCCCGGACAAGCGGATATCGTTCCAGGGCTACTTACAAGGAAATGAAACCGACGTCTTACAAGGCTCTCCCCCCGAGGCGATTTCGGTCGACGGGAATGTCACAGGAATTGCGACCCACCTCAATCACTTCATACTTGCTTACAAAGTCACGGTAAAACTGCCCGAAGGCTCTGCAACAGGGACCGCTGAGTTGATCGCAGCCGACGGAGACCGCATCTATACTTCGGTTGTCGGGCAGGGCGAACCAACCGACACCGACACACCCGATCTCAACAGTATTGTCGAAATCCACCTGATCACGGGCGGTTCGGGTCAGTTCGTGGGCGTCAAAGGAAGTTTCACCATAAAACGTTTGGTAGACTTGACGACCGGCTTCACCTCAGGTTCGGTCCACGGGACCATATTGTTGCCGGGTGCACGGCGCGGCGACCGCTAAACGTGCGCTGAAGAGAGGGCGAGATGCCAGCGTGTGGGCAATCTGCCCACTACGGTGACACCGCCCGGCTCTCCCCAGGGCCTTTCAGCGTAGCGAAGGAGGCTGTTTCAGCGGAGAGGGTGACTCCGCTCTCGATGGCACTGCAAGTTCTCGCACTCTGCCCTGAATAGCTTCGAACTCCCCACTAGACCGAGCGGTGCGTGATGGTACATCTGAAATCGCGGTTTCAAGAGCAGTGATCCGCTCGTCTCGAGGAGGGAGAGCCGAATACATTGTAGATTCAGCCGTGGTGGCTCGCTGTGTTCGGCGAATATACCCAAGTAGCGCTGCGGGGTCGTACCCGGCAGCGGCCATGATATTCACGGCTACTCGATCAGCGTCTAGCTCGTTACTACGCTGCATTTTTAAGTACCCCATCGGTAAGAGCGCACGATCATCGCTTCCTGCGGAACCCATCCCCATTCGACCTCCGATGAATACCAGCGGCATGATTGACAAATTGATGACCTGCCCGCGTGTAGCCATACGCGTCTCATGTCTTTCCGCAATATGGGCCATCGAATGCGCAAGCATGCCGGCTAACTCGGCTTCGCTATCGACCGCGAGAATCAAGGACGCCGATACAAAAATGTGTCCACCGGGAACGGAAAGAGCTTCATGGGTGCTCCCCCCTACATCTTCGCGAATCACCGCGAGCTCCCAGTCAAAATCTCCATTAGGGACGTCGGCCGCGAGCTGCCTCCCGAGCGACTCTATGTAATCGTAGACTTTCGAATCGCCTATCGTCGAGCGAAACCTGTCGGCGGCAGTACGGCGAATCTGACTGCTTTCAGAGGCTCGGTCGGCCGTGTGGAACGATTGACGAGCCCGTAGGCCAAGGCGACAATCACCGCGAGAGCCACACCGCCGACAACCAGCAGCAACGGATGGCGCGGCCTGCCACGCCTCAGTTCCGCGAAAACGGGCAGGGCACGGTCTGGTTTGGCACTTACGGCGGAAGTCTGGATCGCTTGGATCGTGCAACGGGAAAATTCTTGCCTACAGGCACGACTCCAAAAATCCTGCCAGCTTGAGTAGCGACGCTGTCCTCTCTTTGTTGATCGATCGGCAAGGACACTCTGAACGGGAACACAGGATGGCGGGCTAAATCGCTTCGATAAGAGAACGGGAACGTTTCTCTTCTTACTTGCACGATCCATCGAATCCTGATTGGTATGTGTTATTCAAGGATCGAGCCGGAGTGCTTTGGGTCGGCAGGTCCGGCCAGCTAATGATGCTTCGGCGGCACCGATTTTGACGTAGGCAGCGGGAAGCGCGCCAGGCAGTTCTCTTTCATGGAGGACATATGAAAATCCTCCTGCATCATGAGATCGGCCTTCAGGCAGCCGTAATGAAGCTGTAGAGCGATGTTCTGCGGATCAAGATCGAAACCCTCCGCGTAAACTTTATCCGGCGCCACCACGACTGCGTCGTACGGCAAGGATGGGCCTCCTTTCGGCGACTCATTGTACGAATGCAGCGGGTAGCTCCGGTTGATCTCGGCAAACTTCTGGTCAAATTCCTTTCGCTGCTCAGGTCCCAGACCTGCAGTCGCTGCGTCATAGATCCGTTTCCGCCACTCCAATGCAGCGTTGGACTCCAACATCAACGTCAGATCATCCCGAAAGTCAGTCTCGAGCATCAAATCGATCGTGCGCAACAGGATTTTCCTCCCATCGGTCACCTGCCGCGACCCACGGCCGAGCAGTTTCGGCGGTACGGGGTGGGTATCTACATGCTTTGTAAACGGCGCCGTAACGACCACAAACAATTGCTGCACGTCTCCAGGGGGCGGCGTACCAGGTCGCAGCCAAGCAAGGCAGGTTCTCTCGCCGCCCGACTGGAGCTGGCCGTCTTCTGACGGGCATTTGCGGAAGTAATTGAATATCGGCGTGTTATTAAGAATGCCTCCGTCTCCGTATTGGAGCCACTGCCGTGGGTCGCTTTCCTGCTCCGATTGCTGGATCCTCGGCATTTTTCCAAGGACGGGAATGAGCGCACTGGCATATACGTAGTCAAGGAAGTATTTCCGATCGTTGTTTGGAAAAGTCGCGGTGGGACCCACCTCGCGATAGGTGCCGTCCCAAAAAGAGACCGAGCCGACCCTCACGGCGCGCCCCTTCTCCACCAAAGCGTCCACGTCAACGTTGGCCTGAATCAGTTTCATCAGCGGATCAAAAGTGTTCATGCTTTCCACGCCCAATAAGCCGTAGCGAACGGCGAGTGCCCACACCCATCCCGGCCAGCGCGGCTTTAAAATCTGCTTGCGGCTCCGGATGTCCTGCCAGACCTTAACCAGCTTTTCCGCCTGCTGCGTTAGATTCTTGAGCGACGCCTCGGGGTTTTCGTCACGCCGCGCCTGCGCCAGGATCACAGCATTCAGGGAACCGACTGAGACGCCGGCAAACTCCCGGAAATCGCAACGGCGTTGAACAATAAGGTGGTAGACCGCGGCCGCCTGGAACGCTCCTTTGAGGCCGCCGCCACTGAGCACCAGGGCTCGCTTCATCTCCGGGTCGCAGTATTGGCGGCCTTCCACTATAGAAGCGACGTTGCCATGAGCCGTCGATGGCGTGCCGGGTTCTGTCCCTGCACTCCGGACCTCATGGGGCTTCGTCCCTCGATCACGGGCCTGCGAATCAGGAACGACACTGCCGTCCGGCTTCGTCGGGGGCGGGTTCGTTTGACACAAGACAAAGGCCGGCGAGAGGCAGAGTATGACGCTGAACGCGAGTATTCGCTGCGAATAAACTCTCTGACTTTGCGTCATGGGGTTGCTCCTTTGGTTAGGTAAAAGCAGCTGGGAGTCCCGCCGCCCCAAGTTGATTCACGCCGGACTCCGCGACTGGCGCCAAGGCGGCCAGTACAGCCGCCGCAATAACCGGCCCAACCCACCGTCCGATACCTGCACCATATGGTCTTCACGACCCGTCCTCCTCACTTGAACTGATCCAGCGATTGGTCACAAAGACAATTTTCCGTCCAGTTGGAGCGTTACCCATCTTGATGTAAGCACAGTCATAACACGTGACTTGTGCCATGGGCATAGTCGCGCCAACGGAATGTGACACGTTCTCCATCAAAAGCCAGGAGGCGATGATTCGAGATGGCGATGCGGTGCTTGTAGCGGCCTAGATAGCGCAGTACTGTGCGAGACTCGCACCGTCAGTCGTAACTCCCCGGCTCAGGAGCCGATCTTCCTGACGACAGAATCTTTAGCGATCGCCTGTCTCACACTGATCGATAACACCCTGTCGTCACAACTTAAGCATTAGCGCTAGCGATAAGTCGTCTGTAACGGCCTACTGTTTGGTAATCCGTCACGCCTGGATTTCGGGCCGTTCCTCTACCCTTCCGGACTACTTGCGAGTAATCGGTAATCCACTTCTCCGAGATGGTTTAGCCGCTTCCAAGTACCGAAGAGGCACAGCTAAACCTCTCCTAAACCCCACGAAGACCACCACGCCCCGTCTTCCCCGCATACCGCAAAGCCTTGCGCTTCGACCCGCTGGAGAGCGGCCTCCATAGCCGCTGACTCCCAACTACTCGCTTCCCCCCTGGCTCCGTTGGCGCAGCAGCACCACGTCCGATTGCGACATCTCCCGAATGACCGCCAGCGACTTTCCATCCGGCGACCAACTGAACTTCTGAAACGTCCCAGATTGGAAATTGGTGATCTGACGTCCCGGTGAGCCATCAAGCGGCTGCACCCATACATTCGAGACCCCGTTCTCCACGATCGGATAGGCCACTGCCCTTCCATCTGGGCTGAACACGACTGCTCCGGAAACGCGCGAATCCGGGCTCAACGTGCGGCGCGTAGGGTTGAGCCCGGCGTCAAGATTCACAATTTGAAGGTGCTTGTGAAGGAAAGCACTGTCGCTAAAAAATGCCATTTGCTTCCCGTCCGGCGAAACGCCGTTGAGTGGCGCTGAGATACCGGCGTTGAAAACCGCCGTTCCAGCCAGTATCTCGGGCCTCCCCCCCTCAGTCGAAACTCGCAGGATGTGGTCTTCGGCCAAATTTTGGTAGTATACCCATTTCCCATCCACAGAACAAACCGGATTGAAATCCCCTTTTCCGTCCGTGAGCTGCTTTGCCCCCGAGCCATCCGCATTGAGCCGCCAGATTCTCGCTCCATTGCTCCCGCCATGAAACGACCACGAGAGGATCACGTGCTGTTTCCCACATTGCCGAGCCGAGTTGATATTTCCGCCCGCATCGTTCGCTAGCGTCCTGCGGTTGGTACCGTCGACGCTCACCTCAATCAGACCGGATCCATTGGTGAGCAGCAGCTCTTTGTCGCCGCCCCAACTCAACCCGAAGGCATCGGAAAACTCGGAGAGTATTGGCGTCGGCGAACTCTCTTTGGTTCCGGCTCCGGGAATGAGATCGACTGTATGTGTCGTTCTCACTTGCACCGTTGCGACCGTGTTGCCGTCCTCTGAGACCGTAAGCGTTCTGTAGTTGTTCGCGTCTCGGGTGATGGTGCGGAACGCCCCGCTGGGATAGGCGACATATCCGATCTGTCTCTGAAAGATCGTAGGCCGGGCACCATAAAGCACCGCCAGGCCTCGCCCGTTCGGCAGCCAATGCAGTTCATACAGCACCTTGTCGGTGAACGTCGCCAGTGTACTGCTCTTCCCACTGGCGATATCGAACAATTCCACTCCGCCCAGTATCTTGGGGCCAACTCGTCCTTGCCGGAACGCGGAAGCGATTTGCTTCCCGTCCGGCGTCCACGACAGAAACAGCGGAGGACTCGCTGTGTTCCGCACCAACAACACCTTCTCGTCTGTTCCATCCGGATTCGCGCTGAGCAGTCGCGATTGCCCTGATATCGGATCATTGCCCCGGAAATAGGCCATGCGATTCCCATTTCGTGAAAATGCAATGTCGCTGTCGACGTCGCGCACAATCTGCCGCGGCTCCCCGCCCAGCACCGGCGCGCGATACAGGTTGAAATTGTTGCCTGTGTTGTCCGCGGCTTCCAGGAAGTAGATGTAATTGCCGTCGGGCGAAAACGCCAGGTGGCGGTAAATCGCTCCTGAAGGTTCGACAATTTGCACGTCGCTCTTCGTCGGCACGTTCTCCAGCCAGAGCGCCTCCTTGCCGTTGGCGTTCTCCACTCGGAGGATGTATTTCCCGTCGGGTGAGACCGCCGATGCCGCTTTGCCCGTATTCGTGACCTGCGTCACCGCAAAGTCCTGAAATGCCGCCAAGCTATGGCCATTCGTTCTCAGTGTCAACGCGTACCAGACAGTGCCCGCGCCAGCCAACAACAGCAACGCTGCTGTCCACCTCGTCCAGATCCAGCGCCCGAGGCGTTCCGATGCAGCGCCATTCTGGACGTCATCCGTGATCGGAACGGGAACTGATAACTCAGGCTGTTCCTGTTCCACGCGTAAAGTAGGCGCTTCCTGAAAGCTGAACTCTGGTTTATAACCGCCCTTCGGCAGAGTAATCACAACCGGATCGTTCGCACCCTGACCCGCATAATACTGCTCCAGTTTGTCGCGCAGGCGCCTTGCCTCTATCCGAACGATGGGCTCGAGGCTCGGGTCGTAACCCGGCGCACGGCCGAAGACCTCAACCCCAATCACAGTCTCCTTGAAGCGCTCTCCATAGGCAATCGAGTTCTCCACTACAAAGCGCAGGAACTGGCACATGCGCGCCGAATTAACGAAACCGGGACTGATGACGATTCTTTCGATCTGCTCCCGGATGAGCGCGGCGCGCTGAAGGGAGCCTTCTCCTTCAGCTGCCAGGGGACGGCTGGACTGCGCTTTGGAAATCAAGGTGGAACTCGTATCATACCGTAAATTCAAGCAGTTGAGGACAGGTAAGGAGTACTGCCTTACCTCTCACTTACCGGATCTCACTGACACTACCGACCATCGAACGGCTACGCTCCCAGCAATGAGCAAAGAACAACCTGCACCAGGCCGAACACGGCGAAACGTCATCAGGATGCCTCTTGGGCTGGCGGGTTCCATCGCCGCGTCATCGCTGTTGGGCGGGTTGGCTGTTAACGCCAAAGCCGATGGAAAATGCGACGATCTGAAGATCGCTCCCCGATATTATCCATTGGCGCGATTTAACCCTCAGGTTGATTTGACGGGTAAGCTGGCGGTAATAACCGGGGCATCGCGGGGCAATGGCCGCGCCGTGGGTGAAGCGCTGAGTGCCCTGGGAGTCGACGTGATCGGCACGTCGCGTAATCCGTCTGGTGTTCCGGATCCTCCCGCCTTTCCGCTGCTGGCTTTGGATATCGCCGATCCAGCCTCGGTGCTCGCTTTCGTTGGAGCACTCCAGGCCCACCCATTGTTTCAACAGCACGGCCGGGTTGACATTCTGGCCAACAACGCAGGGCGCTTCGTGCTGGGAGAAATAGTTCCGTTGCCCCCGACAGACCTTTCCTTCTACCTGGTACAACGCGATCTCGGACTGCGTACTGTCTACTTCGGACACGTGATGGTGACCAACGCGATGCTGCCGCTGATGCCACAGCAGGGCTATTCACGCATCATTTTCACGGCGTCCATCGCGTCGTACACCACCGGGGCAACGCTTCCCGCCGAGAGTTTTGTCGACACATACAACTCCGGAAAAGCGGCGCTGCGCGTTTACGCCAACAATCTGGACTCAGCTCTTCGCGCCGCTGGATCCAGCATTCGTGTTGCGACAGTGAACCCGTACGCCATGAATACCGCGCTCGCCCAGTATCCGCACCCCGTTTACACGCAGCCAGTCAACAGCAGCGGCTCCTCGGAGACCGATCCTGTATTCAACAGTTTTCTCAGTGCGTTGATTCAACTACTCGCTAATGGCCTTCCGCCCAGCATGGTCGGCGAGACCTACGCTCAACTCCTGAGCATGACTGACCCGGAGCAGAACGTGGTGGTGGGTTCGCCGCGCGAGCCCCTGGCCACGAAAGGGGGAAACGCGTTAATCGAACAGCAGCTTTTCGCGGAGAATCAGATCTCGGCGGTTCCGTTTGAATGCGGCCGATAAGACGGCGCAAGGCATAGAGGGAGTTTCGTTTGGCAACCATCGCCCGCGCCGGAGCCGAGATCGAGCCAGAATGCAGTCTTCACCGCGAGCTCAGCCTTCGCGATCTGACTCTGTTCGGAGTCGTCTGCCTCATAGGACTGCGATGGATTCCGGCTGCGGCGCATGCAGGCTCAGGCAGCATAATGTTATGGCTGCTCGCCGGCCTTCTATTCGGCGTTCCCTTAGCAGTCGCGGTCGCGGCTTTGATGTCGAAGTATCCGGGCGCCGGGGGGCTGTATACGTGGACCCGGAACGATTTCGGTCCGGCCCATGGATTCATGGCGTTCTGGGTGTATTGGGTCGGGATAGCGTTCTTGTTTCCAGGTGCTGCGGCTTTCTATATCAGCTCCAGCACATACACGTTTGGGCATGCCTACGCTCATCTGGCAGACAGCCGTGCCTTCATCATCTGTGGTTCGCTCGCGGCAATCTGGATTGCGCTCGGCAGCAATCTCATCGGCCTGAAGACAGGCAAGTGGACCGAAAACTGTGGCGCGCTCGCAGTCGCCATGCTCGGCATGTTGCTGATTGTGGCCGCCGCGGTGCACTGGAACCAGCACGGTTCGGCCACCGCGATCCATTTAACTCCCAAATTGGACTGGAGCACCGCATCATTTTGGGCGGCGATGGCATTTGGAATCACTGGGGCGGAATATTTCGGAATGATGAGCGCCGAAATCCGTTCGCCCGAACGGACTTTAAAACCCGCTCTATGGCTGGCCACGGCATTCGTGGCGATTTTTTATGCGGTTGCCACACTGGCGCTGCTCGTGCTCCTGCGGCCTGAAACGATTAGCGACATGCGCGGCATTGCCGATGGAGGCGAAGCGGTGGCCCGCACCTTCGCCGCCCCCTGGGCGTCTGCGTTGATTGGTCTTCTGCTGCTCACCAATGCTTTCGGTTCATTTGGAGGCGCGGGAACCGCCGTTTCGAGAATGCCGTTTGCGGCGGGCGCCGACCGGCTGCTACCGGATGCGTTCGGACGTGTTCATCCGCGCTGGCACACCCCTCATGTTGCATTAGTGACGCTGGGCCTGGTGGCTTCCGGACTGCTGCTTCTCTCCCAGCTAGGCGACACGATGCGCGTGGCCTATCAGGAGATCGTGTCGCTGACATTCATCGGAGGCTTCCTCCCCTATATCTACATTTTCCTGAGTGCCTGGAAGGCCCGGCGCAAGCTGGCCGGGGCGATTGGTCTCGGGGTCACAGTCTTTTGTCTTGTGTGCAGCGTGATGCCGACGGCGGAGGTCAAGAATGTTTGGCTATTCGAAGGGAAATTGGCGCTCGGGACCGCCGCGATGATTGGTTCGGGCTTGCTGCTGTACGCGCGAGCCCGAGCGAGATCGCGCATCATCGAGGAGGCGCAGCCCGGCTTGCTGGGTTCGCTCGCGAGTTGACAACAACAGCGGCGATAAGTTGTAAGGTGAAGAATCCAGCTTGCTCTTACACTCGGAAGCAACCCGAGAGGCCAAAATGAAAACCCTCAAAAGCGCAAAGGCCGCGGATGCGCCCCATACAGGCATAATTCAACGTGCGGCAAGTAGGGATGCACTTATGAACACGATGGCTACGCAACGATAGCGCTGACTTTTGCCGCAAACTGAAGAGCTAATCATGGATTCAAGAGTTAAGGCACGCTCCGGGTTGATCATTTTCTTCGTGGTGTTAATAGCGGGATCAGCCTATTTCGTGCACAAGATCCTGCTGCTGGGCGGGTCCATCCAGAATCACTTGGGGATCATCTTCGGGCTGGTGTGGTGGGTGACAGTTTCATCAATGGTGGCACGGTTAGTGCTGCGCGAGTCGCCCCGCGATGTTTCCTTCCGCTGGGGTGGTTCGAAGGGGACTCGCGCAATGGCAGTCGCCACTGCAATGCCGCTTGTGGTCGGATTCGCCACCTACGGAATCGGCTGGAGCTCGGGCCTGGCGAATTTCAGGGGACCTGCGCTCTCTCTCGCTGTTCTGGGAATCCATTTTACTCTTGCCGAGAACTCATTCGTGAGATTTTGCCAGTGCCTCGGAGTCATGTTGGTTTTTGGCGCGCTCGACACCTGCAAGTATGCCGCTGGCGAAGAGATTGGCTGGCGCGGTTACATGCTAACCCGGCTGGTCGATTCCGGTATCGGGGCGCCCATCCTGATCAGCGGGTTGGTCTGGGGATTGTGGCACGCGCCCCTTATCGTTAGCGGACAATATGCCGCGGGACCGCATCCGATTTTGTCACTCGGTCTCTTTTTGGCCGGCATCGTCGCTGCCGGGTATGTCTTCGCATGGCTGCGGCTTTCCTCAGGCAGTATCTGGCCTTGTATCTGGGGGCACGCCGTGTGGAACGCCGTAATTCAAGGCGCATTCGACAGGTCGACTTCCGGCCGCAGCGTGTGGGTGGGTGAATCGGGCGTGCTCACGGCAGCCGTGCTGATTCTTTTTGTGATTGCGGTCTACAAGGTGTGGCCGCTGGCGCAGCCTGTCTCTTTATCGAAACCCCGCCTTCAACGGCACGCAAAGGTCCTCAGATGCGACTGAGAGCGACGAAGTTCATCCCCTACGCAGCTCCCACGCTCCTGTGGGCTTCCACCGGACCCTGTCCTTTCGTTTTCCTGGGCAGAAATACGAAATTAAACCGACCCCCCGGGGCGCCTTTCAAATCCTCATCAGACTGCACGTCCAAACATTCAAACCGCTTCAGATGGAATTACACTTTGCGGAGAGCAACCCTGAAATGTTCGATAAACTCCTTTGTACCCACAAATTGATGAAAGCAACAGCGGCGAGCTCCATCTTCCTGATACTGGGCATTTGCTGCCTACTTCTTACAGCGCAGGATTCGCAATCCCGGCCTGATGGGCTGGACGCGGTTCGTGCTGCGCCCAATAGTCACAAAGTCTTGTTCGAGAACCCGATGGTGCGGGTACTGGAAGTGAGTGTTCCGCCTGGCACAAAGGAACCATTCCATCAAAACCGCTGGCCGAGCATCTTCATCAATCTCGACGCTGGCGGTGAATGGCACATTCGGTGGATGGAGCCGGAACCGCTCCATGCCATTAACAATGCAGAAACAGTCGAATCAGCTCGCACCCTACCGTGGAGGCCCGCTACTCTTCGTATGGAGCTAAAGAGCGCTCCCTCCGCGAAAGACGTTCCGTCCTGGCCTGATGAGCTGGATGCGGTTCGTGCTGCGCCCAATAGTCATAAAGTGTTGTTCGAGAACTCAATAGTGCGGGTACTAGAAGTGCGTGTTCCGCCTGGAACAAAGGAACCATTCCATCATCACCGCTGGCCGAGCATCTTCATCAGTCTCGACGCTGGTGGTCCCATCGGAGCGTCGCGTTACTACAACAAGGATGGAAAGGTCGTCCACGACATGCCCAGAACGGATCGGCCCGTGAAGAATCCTCCGGAATGGCACTTTCACTGGATGAAGCCGGAACCGCTCCATGCCATTGAGAATATGGAGACAGCGGAATCAAGCCGAACGTTGCCACACCATCCCCCGACCATTCGCGTCGAGTTCAAAGCGGTGCATGCCGCGGCGGCAAACAGATGAAACCACGACGGCAAGTGCAAGTTTCCTGGTCCGGGTCATTTTCGTTCTTCGCTATGCCGGAGGCGGCTCCCACTATGCATCACCGGCCATTTAGATCGCCGGTAACGGCCCAGTATTTATCTTAGGAGCTGTCGCACTCCGTCCCCCGGTGATACGAGCCTGACCGGCGATATCCGTACGGACTAAGTCGCGGAGAATGCACTCGCAAACGCGGGGGACCCCTCAAGCTTGTGACGAGATGTACGGCTCTCCGGCTTCGCCTGAGAATCGAAAATCCCGAGCAAGTATGAGCTGCCTGAATGCATCGTCTGGCCATCTGGCCAAGAAATCCTTCAAGTCAATCGCCCTGTACAGCCTCGCCGAAAGGACACGTAGTGACGAAGTCAGGCCTAGGAGACAACGCTGTAGAGAACCCTATCCGTCACAAACTGATCGTGCGCTCAATATGCTCCGCAAGCAGACGATTGACTTCTTCCGCGAGCTCAATCGCCACGCCATGGGCGGCATTCGGTATTTCGACAAGTCTTGCCCCTGGAATGGCGTCCGCGAGCTTTCGACTGCATGATAGAGGAAAGATGATATCGTTGGCCGCGCCTATAACCAACGTCGGAATCCGGGCAAGTTGATGCAGTCGTTGTGAGGCGTCGAAACGCTTCAGTGCCCAGAGCTGCTGCATCACGATCGGCGGCGTGTCGGCAAGATCATGGCCGAATAAAGGCGCGAGCCGTTCGGCCTCTTTGTCCAAATGCGTTTTTGCTAGACCCTCAGGCGATAAGACGAGCTTCAGCATAGCCAGGCGCCGCATTCGCCTTGTTCCAACTCGCGTGCGCGTGGCAAGCCACGCCATTTCCCACGTAATGCGTGTCGCGTCCGTGCCTATGGCGGAGGTGCAAAGGAGCGAAAGGCTTCGCACCCGCGTCGGCATCGTGAGAGCAATTTCCTGGGCGACCGCACCGCCCATTGAGTGCCCGACGATGTGTGCCGAAGTGATGCCCGCCGAATCCATGAGTGCGAATGTGTCATTCGCCATTTGCTCGACAGTGATGGGCTTCGCCGCGGGCTGGCTGCCGCCCATGCCTCGATTGTCGAATGTGAGGCATTGAAAGCGTGCGCAGAGAGCGTCAGCTTGAGGTTTCCAACCATTACCGTGGAGGCCGGCTCCCTGAATCAAAACAATAGGCTCGCCCTGGCCTTGAAGTTCAAACGTGAAGTTGCAGCCTTGGTATTGAAGGGAGCGGGGCAAGGACTATTATGTACGCGGATAACATTATGATTTCTTGTACGACCGGCCCAGGGTTGAATTATCGCGAGCATTGCAGCTTCCTCCTTCGATCGCAGCCGCCAACCGGGCCAGTATAATGGCATCCGGCTGAGCACCTGCCGATCTGTTGGAGGGCATGCTCCGTGAATCTTGCCCGACGCTTTCGTCCACAAGAGGTCTAATCCATGAAACGCAGAAATTTTCTCGCGCTGTCGGCTGCCGCTGCTGCGACGCCAGGTCTCGCATTCCAGGTCGAAAAAAGCAAACTGAAGATCACGAGTGTGCGACTCGTGAATACCCGCCCGAAGCGGCCCGTCCCGGAATACACTCCCTCTCCGACCGCTTGGTCCACCAACGGTGTCGAGGTAGCGAGCCCGATGTCCATCTATCCCCAGTACAAGGCAACGCGCTCGCTGTTCCAGCCGGATCCTGGCAAAGTTCCCGGATTCACCGTGGAAATTGCAACCGACAAGGGACTAAAAGGATACGGAAGCGGTGGGCCGGGTGGTGGTCCTATCGTTGAGGATCACTTAACAAAGTTGCTGCTTGGCAAGGATCCGTTCGATATCGAGCGCAATTGGGACATCCTCTGGCGCTCCACCATGTCATACGGCCGGACCGGCGTCACCATGGACGCCATTAGCGGCGTAGACATTGCCCTGTGGGACCTTGTGGGAAAAGCACTGGGGATGCCTGTCTACAAATTGATCGGCGGGGAAACGAAAGAGCGAATTCCTTCTTATTGCACCGGTAACGACATCGAGCAGCACATCGAGCATGGATTTAAGCGTCTGAAAATAGCCATTCCCAAAGGCCCTGCCGATGGTCGCGAAGGCATGAAGATCAACGAGGCTCTCGTAAAGCGTACTCGAGAGCTGCTCGGTTCCGAGGGAGACATCATGCTCGATTGTTGGATGTCCTGGACAGAACGTTACACCATCGACATGGCAGAGATGCTTGTGCCCTATCGCGTTTACTGGATGGAAGAGTGCCTCCCGCCCTACGACTACGCGGGCTTCGGCCGCCTGCGAGAGCAGATCAAGACGACCCGAATCGTTACTGGCGAGCATGAGTATGGACGCTATGGATTTCGCAATCTGCTGGAACATCACAGTGCGGAGATCTGGCAGCCGGACATTCACTGGTGCGGTGGACTGACAGAGCTGCGTCATATCGCAAATCTGGCGGCGGCATACGACATACCGGTTATTCCGCACGTTGGGGGCGTCCGTGACTGCGTGCATTTCATCATGGCCACCACTAATGCGCCTTGGGCCGAATTGTTCATGCCGCCGCCCGGTGGTCCTCAGGAGGTGTATAGGCGGTGGGACGAGGATAACCAAATCACGCGCGGCCCTGAGGGTATTTATACGCGCCCGTCTGAGGCGCCCGGCTTCGGCTGGGATTTCGAAGCCACATCTTAGAAGCCCCCAGGGATCATTTCCGGGAACGCCCGCGATCTTCCTGCGTACTATCTGAATATGACTGAGTTGCGCCAGGCTGTTCGTATCCTCTCCAGGAATCCGGGCTTAGCCCTCGCTGCAATCGTCTGTTTGGCTCTTGGTGTCGGAGTAAATACTGCGATATACACAGTCGTGAATGCTGTCGTCCTGCGGCCCCTCGCTTTCAAAGATCCGGAACGGCTGGCCCGTATCTACACGGAGTTTCCGACATATGGAAGCAGCGGAGGCTTCCATAAGTTTTGGATGTCGACCCCCGAACTACTCGATTTGCGGCGGCAGACTCATTCCTGGGTTTCCCTGGATGCCTATACGATCAGCGGTGTAAATCTTTCGGGCGGTGGTGAGCCCGTACGAGTAACCGCCGCAAGCGTCACGGGCGGAATGCTGCCGATGCTCGGCGTCATGCCCCAAATAGGGCGGCTTGTAGGTCCGGATGATGACACCTTCGGTGCTCCCCTGACTCTCGTTCTTTCTGACGGCTTATGGCGACGAACTTTTGGCGGAGTTCCGAATGTCGTTGGTCGCCAGCTGAAGATCAACGGGCTGACGGCGACCGTCATTGGAGTAATGCCACGCGGATTCGCTTTTCCTCCTGGTGAAACCGATTCGCCCGAACTGTGGTATCCGCAGCAGATCAATCCGAATAATCCCGGCAACCGAGCGAATCACTTTCAATCCGTTGTCGGGAGGTTGAAACCAGGCGTCACGATCCAGCGCGCGCAGGCGGAATTCCTTCGAATTATGGTCGAGCAAGGCAGGAACAAAACCCCGCATTACCATAGCTTCGATCCGAAGTTCCACACACTTCTGGCGCTGTCCTATCACGATGAAGTCATCGGTAACGTCAAGACCGCAATGCTTACGATGCTGGGTGCGGTTGGGTTTGTATTGTTGATCGCCTGCGTCAACGTTGGGAACCTGCTGCTGGCGCGGGCCGAATCTCGCCACCATGAAATCGCCGTGCGCAAGGCGGTTGGGGCTAGTATTTGGCACCTTGCTCGGCAATGTTTGATCGAAGGGTTCGTCCTGGCGGTGTTGGGAGCCGCTTTCGGATTGGCGGTCGCCTGGGGCGCCCTTCACTTGATCTTGGCCTTCAATCAAGGCAGCATCCCAAGGGCCGAAGAAATCGGTATGGACTGGCGTGTTCTGGTGTTCACTGTGGGAGCCAGCTTTCTTACCGGCATCTTCTTCGGGCTCGCTCCTCTCGCCCAGTTTGCCGGCGGCTCACAGGAATCGCTGAAGACCGCTACTGGCCGAAGCACGGCGACCCGTGGCGCACACTGGCTGCGCCGTCTGATGGTGGTCAGCGAACTGGCGCTCGCATTGATCCTGCTGGTGGGTGCGGGACTGCTGGTTCGGACGTTCTGGAAACTGCAGAATGTGAATGTAGGCCTCGACCCCGCGCGCGTCGTCACGATGCGTTTGGCGCTTCCGCAAGGTCAATATGCGCAGATGCCGCAAGTGAAGCAGTTGTGGACACGATTGCTCGAGCGCGTGACCGCAATTCCGGGCGTTCAATCGGCGTCTGTGGTCTCCGGATTGGCGCCGCTGCGGCCATTGAATGCAAACGATATAGACATAGAAGGCTATGTCAAGAAGCCCGGTGGACCCGATCAGAATGTGGACTATGACCAGGCCGTCGCGCCCGGTTACTTCGAAATGCTGCGCATCCCGATTGTCGAGGGCAGGGCATTCGACCAGCGGGATGGCCCTGGGAGCAACAAGGTCGCCATCATCAACTTGACTATGGCGCGCATGTTCTACGGCAACCAGAGCCCCATCGGTCGTCGAATTCGTGAAGACGCCGGCCCCAACGCTCCCTGGTACACCATCGTGGGCGTCGCTGCCGATGTCAAGAATCGAGGCGTCGACAAGCCCACCGGAACTGAGCTCTATTTCCCCTATTCACAAGTCGACGGCGGCATCCGCGCTCTCTTTCTCGCCATCAAGACCAGCGGAGATCCGCGAAGAATTCTTCCCGCGGTCCGAAAGCAGGTGGCGGAGCTGGATCCTACGCTCCCTATCGCTCAGGTTCGCTTAATGGAAGACGTCATCGCTGCGGCCAACGCTCGACCGCGCTTTCTGACCGTTTTGCTCAGCTTGTTTTCTTTCATTGCGCTTGCGCTTGCCGCCGTCGGCATTTATGGCGTAATGGCGTTTATGGTTGCTCAAAGGACTCGCGAATTCGGCATTCGTATGGCTATCGGCGCGGCTCCCGCCGGTGTCCTAAGTCTCGTGCTCGCGCAAGGTATGCGACTTGGATTGATAGGAGTGGCGCTGGGCGCTTTCGGAGCGTTCGTCCTCACGCGATTTATCCGTCAACTTTTGTTTGCCGTCGATTCGTTTGATCCTTTGACATTTGTCGCAACGGCTGCTCTGCTAACACTGGTGATCGCCGCGGCTTGCTACATTCCTGCTAGGCGAGCGACGCGCGTCGATCCCATGGTCGCTTTGCGCTACGAATAAGTCTGTACGGCGGACCTCCTGGTCCGCGCCGGACGTCCCCGTCCGGCTTGCTCTGCCTAGTCGGAAAAGGACGCACGTGCAACGCCCAGCACACGCTGCGTCCGCGCGTCTTGAACGAATAAGATCAGTCTTGTATTTTCCGAATTGAGCTTTACAGGCAGGTCTTTCAAAGCGCCTTCCTTCGATGAAACCTTAGCAACTTGCCGCAGCGACAAAACCACAGCAACGTGTGTCAGTTCCCGGCCGCCGTTCTCTCCATGAGTGACGCGCGATTTGCAGCCACGACCAGGTGGACCACCCCCGTTTCCCCATCGTTCTGAAGTCGCGGTACCTCGATATGAACTAGCACGCCATCTTTGCTTTTTGCCGCCCTCACCATTACCGGCATCTTCCTCTCACGAAGCGATTCCTGAATCGCCCTCGCCGCCATCGGCCAATTGCCGCCCACTGCCTGCCTGCTGCCGTCCACCACAAGTTGCGGCGTGTAAATATCATCGGTTCGAAATTGTGCTGCGTATGCTTCCTGTCGGCGGCTGAACTGGTTTGATGAATACGGATCGGTCCACCCCAGGCGATTCCAATAATCAACGTGCTCACTCAGCACGATGAGTTCTGCGCCCGGCATTGGTTGATCGCGATCGAGCCTCTCGAGCAGTTGGTCCGCGGGAGGACAACTCGAACAACCTTCCGACGTGAATAGTTCGAGTAGGACCGGAACGCGACCATCGTCGGCGCCGTATCCCGCATTTGCCAGAAGGAATCCGACCACCGGAATTGCGAAGTTCTTTTTCAGCATGCGCCTTCGCTCTGAAGTTCGCGCCCGCCGGCGCAAAGGTTACGCCGCGCGCGATTTCGCCGTCGTGATGTCAGTAACTGGCTTTGGTTGCAATCCCGCCTTTGCCAGCACGGCATACACCACGAAGCCGACAATAAAGCTATACACCGCCGCGGGCTGCAGATACGGCTTCGTCTCCGCGGAAATAGGCAGGAACGGCAGAATGCCGACTACGAATCCCGCTGCCCAGGCCAGGTATCCCGCGAAGTTAATTCCTTCCCGCGGTCCAGCCCACTTTTTTCCGGACAGCCAATAGTCTGCCGCCATAGCGCCGCAAATCGGTCCGAAAGAAGCGCCAATAATCGTGAACAAATTGATCAGGTTTGCCGCGGCGCCCGTGATTGCAAGTATCGCCGCCACCACCGCGCCCGCCATCGTCGAGGTGATCCGCGGCACTCCCGAAATCATCGTTGCCAAGCTATTCCCGGCGATGAACGATGAAAAGCACATCGGCGCCACCGAAGCGATCGCGAACATGAAGAATGCAATCTTTGCGAAGCTGCCTGTCTGCGCAATGGCCGAATCGAACTGAAAATCCTTCACTCCATAGAGCACGTGCGCGCCCGCCACCGATAACAGCGGAAGGCCGCCCGCTATCAAAACCGCCAGAAAAATCCCGATCCATCCGCCCCATCGCACATCCCGTGCATCCCGATTGTTCATTCCGAAATCCACACCCGCCGCGCCGGCCGTCGCAAAAAAGCCCACCACAATCTGCACTAGCAGCATGAAGCCAATATACGGGCTCGGATGCGTCGGCTCATACTGGCTTGCGCCGCCCACGTTCTTTAGAAACACCACCAGGATCATCAGCAGTGGAACGAAGTTCAGATACAACGCGAACCGCGAGACATATTGAATCCCTTTCGCACCTACATAACCAAGTCCAAGCGCCCAGGCGGCTGCAATCAGCGCGAACGGCAGCGTGCCCGGCCCGGCTTTCGAGCCAAAAGCGGTTAGAACGAATGTGGTCGCAACAAAGGTATTCACCGACATCCAGCCCACCTGTAGTAACCCCATCAGCAAGCCTGGCATCAGATAGCCGCCCTGCGTGCCGAATGTCGAACTTCCCACCACGTATAGCGGATACCCCGTCTGCATGCCGAGCATTGCCGGAATGCGGTAGAACAATGCGTAACTGATGATGCCCGCTACCACGAGCGCGAGTAGGCACAAGCCCACGCCCGCCAGATCCAATGTTCCGCCGGCGATCTCTCTATAAAAGACGATCCACAAAAAAATGCCACCGTAAGTCGGCGCGGTGTTTTTGTACCAAGGCGCGCGATTGGCTTGCGGATTCGGAGGGGTATTAGAAATATAGCCTGGCAACATGGTGGCTCCTTAACAAGATGCTCATTATATGTATCACGCTGGCCCACCGCTAGGTGTGTGCATTCCGACCACGACTCCAAACGCAATGATCGCGAGCACCAGTGCTGCTATCAAGCCGAAGCGATAATCCCGTTCACGCACAAAAACGATCAGCATGAGCAACACCCGTGAACTTGGAAGCAGAATGAACAGCCCGATGCCTAGAGTCACCACCTGCATGCCCGGCGTGAGTGAACCTGTGAAAGCAAGAACAAGCCCTATCGCAATCGCGATGGACGCTAACCAAGTGCCGTATCGCAGCAGCCCCGCCAGCAGCCATTCCATTTTCATGCGGAGGTCTTCACCACCTGAATACCGAATGCCGCCAGCAGCATCTGGATTGCCAATACAATCAGGACCACGACAAACAGCAGACGAAGCTTGTCATTCGACACAATCATCAAAATGCGCGCGCCGGCTATCGCCCCGACTACTGAGCCCAGCGCTACCGGCCCGGCCACCGCGGTGACGATGTTGCCGCGCATGAAATAAGCCCCGGCGCTTGCTGCTGCCGTCACGCCGATCATGAAGTTGGAAGTGGCTGACGAGACCTTGATGGGAAGCCGTAGAGCCGTGTCCATAGCCGGGATCTTGAGAACACCGCTGCCGATGCCTAGCAGCGCGGAAATCAAACCTGCGCCGTACATGAGAATCATGCCCAGACGCAAGCGATCGACTCGATAAGGGACTTCGCGTCCCAATATGCGATCGGGGTAGCTCGAATGCAGCGCATCCCAGCGTCCGCTCTCATCCGATCGAGACGCTGCGGCTGGCTCGCCGCGCTTCGCGAGCATCTGCTGCGCGGAGAGCAACAGGATGACAGCGAACAGGAAAAACAGAAACGCGACCGGAATTATTCCGGCGAGCAGCACGCCGGTCAACGCTCCGGCCGTCGTTGCCGTCTCGAGCACGATGGCGAGACGTACATTTGTTAGGCGGCCTTCCAGAAACGGGGCGGCTGCGCCGCACGAGCAGGCGATCACTGACACAATGCTCGCCCCGATCGCAGTATGAATATCGACGTGCCCGAACATTGTGAGAATCGGCACGATAAAAATGCCGCTCGCCATTCCCAGCATGCCGCCAAGCGCGCTCGCGCCCACCGAAACGGCGAACAGCCACAGAGTAAATCCGCTATCCAAATCGCTAGCTGCGTCTCCGCACGGCGAAGTAGGGCTGCTGTGTCAAATCAGCGCCGAGCCCGGGATATAAAGAGGCCTTGCCGGAAGTCTGCTTTATTTCGAAGTAATACTGCAATGGATAATCGGAATCTGTATAGGAAGCGGGAACAGCCGCGCGGTGGGTTCGTCCCTGTGCTTGCATTTCGATGGTCTCAAAGCGTTCTGCCTGGTCTACGTGCCGGTAGAACAGCCGAACAGATGCGCCCTGCGCCGGAACCGTGATTGCAAGATCGACTCCTTGACCGGTTGTAAGATGGGCTGGCGGATTGTGCTCGCAGCGGAGCGTCGCCCGTTCAGGACGTCCTAAGGCTTCTTTGATTGCCGCCACTGCCTTGGCATCACGCTCACCCGCTTTTGCGCTCTCCAGTTCCTTCTGCACTGCGGCAATATCCTTATCCATTGCCGGCAGCCTGTCCAGCCAATGCCCTCTGAGTTGGGGAAGTTCGCCGATCGTGACATCGGTCATGTAAATACCCTTCGCCGCGTCGGCCAGTTCGGCCCACGCCGTGCGCGCTTTTCGATACTGCGCCAATGATTGTTCGAGCGCGACACGGTCATTTGTTTTTTGATAAATCCGATACAGCACACCGCCGCGGAATTTCGCGCCGAAAAATCGCCCCAGCCCCGCTTGAATCGTGACATCGACCGCCATCCGCCGATGCTCCGCGGAATTGCCTTTTGTTCCAGCCAGGCTCTTGGTGGCCGCCGCGGCGTAGTCTTCGATCCACTGCGCCACTTCAATCGGTGAATACTTGCCATCCCATTCACCCGCCACCAGCGCATCTGCAAAATCGTTCATCCGCGAAAACAATTGCGGGTCGAAAGGGCTCACATTCCCGAATACCTTTGGTGCCGGAGAATCCGAGTACGGATGTCCACCGCTTGCCGGATCGACCAGGGATTGGTTGAGATACATTTCCGGCCAGTAATTGTTGTTTGCTGCCGAAGCGCCATGCGCCGTCGTGATAATTGGCAGGATGCGGCTCGCATTTGCAAGTGCGGTCTCAGTTGCGCCGGCGCTTTCCCCAAACGTGCGTCGCAGATAACGTTGGCAGACATCCGCGCCGCATT
>Ga0157369_10002077_pt1 | contig 24204 bp, 33 predicted proteins | sample C25metaG_FD_113461 | JGI IMG/M metagenome (GOLD analysis project Ga0157369, IMG submission 113461) | Corn rhizosphere microbial communities from Kellogg Biological Station, Michigan, USA - C2-5 metaG | ecosystem: Host-associated > Plants > Roots > Rhizosphere > Soil | place: USA: Michigan... | reverse complement strand
CTATCTGTTCGTCGCCCTGCAGAGCGACATCGCCGAGGTGCGCCAGGCGGCCCACGCCTACCTGCCCTATCTGGCCGTGCTGCCGCTGATCGCCATGGTCAGCTACCTGCTGGACGGCCTCTTCATCGGCGCCACCCGCGCCCGGGAGATGCGCAACTCGATGCTGCTGGCCCTGCTACTGGCGCTGCCGCTCGGCGGCCTGCTGCGCGGCCTCGGCAATCACGGCCTGTGGCTGGCCTTTCTCGCTTTCATGGCGCTGCGTGGCCTGATCTCCGCGCTGCTCGCCTGGCGCCTGGCCCGCCGCGAAGGCTGGCTCAGCGACGACGGCGGCGGCGGCTGATCCTGCGGAACCGCCGGGGCGGCGCTCCCCTCAAAGTCGGACATCCCCTGCCGAGAGCGCTGCCATGAGCGAAGACACCCGCGATCAGGAACCCCTGGACACCCCCGCCGACGGCGACGACGTCCCCGAGCACCAGAAGCCGGAAAATCTGGAAAAGCTCAAGGACTACGGCAAGGATCAGATTCCGCCCGGCATCGCCTGACGCCAACCCTGAACCCCTCGACAAAAGCCGTCGACAGCGGTGGCAAAGCCCCGGCGGAGCTCTTAGCATCCGTCGGGTTGAGTGGGCCTGCGGGCCTTCGTGAAGGGAATCCAGATCACCATGACCGTCAGGTCCTACCTGTCGCCTCTCCTTGCGCCCCTGTTGGCGCTGCTGGTGCTCGTCCCCGCGCCGGCCAGGGCCGTGGACGGCTACGCCGGCATTGCCTTCGGCACTGACCAGAAGGCCTTTCTGGCGAAAAAGCTCTGCACCTTCCAGCCGCGCAAGATCGATGTGGTCGGCGTCGAGTATTTCGAATGCACTGACCTCGGCTTCGCCGGTGAAAAGGTCGAGGCCGGCGCCTTCTTCATCGATGGCCGCTTCCTGCGCCTGTCCATCGTCACGCCCCTGGCGCAGTCCTTCCTGATTGCCGAAGGCCTCACCCAGAAGTACGGCAAACCCTCCTCCCAGTCGTCGGCCGCCGCCTTCGAGCGTCTGAACCAGGACGACGACGCCCAGGCCTATCTGGCCTTCGATCACGACACCGTCGTCTACAAGTTCAGCGCCCAGGCGGCGCGCAAGAAGCAGGTCCTGCTGATCTATACCTCGCCGCGCTACGAGCCCCTGCTCAAGGAGAAGCAGCTGCAGTTCGTCAAAGATTCCCTTTAAACATCCGGTTACAGCTCGTCGGACAATTGCCCCTCGGGCGGCCAAAGTGTCGTCCCGGTCACGCATCGCCGGAAACAGGCCATGAACAATGGCAGATAGCCACGGTCAGAACGCGGGCAAGGAGCCCCTTCCTGTAACCGGCTACTTACGGACGTCGTTCCTTCGGGAGTCCTACCATGACCGAACCTGTCGCCACGCGCGCCTTGGCGCCGCAGCGTCCCTGCTTTCGTTTGCCCCAGTGCTTTGGCCTCAGCTGCACAGGTTCTCTTTTGAAAAGGATCATTCAATGAACACTCGCAATCTCTGGGTCGACTATGCGAAAGCCATAGGCATCGTGCTGGTCGTCTATGGCCATGTCGTCCGCGGCCTGCTCAACGCCGGCATCCTGCAGGACGCCGAATTCCACGGCCTGGTGGACAGCGTCATCTACAGCTTCCACATGCCGCTGTTCTTCTTCCTGTCCGGCCTGTTCTTCTACAACTCCTTCGTCAAGCGCGGCACCGGCGGCCTGCTGGTGAACAAGATCGACACCATCGTCTATCCCTTCCTGGTGTGGTCGCTGCTGCAGGGTTCGGTGGAGGCGCTGATGTCGCGCTACACCAACGGCGGCGTGAGCTTCAGCGAAGTCCTGACGGTCTGGGAGCCACGCCAGCAGTTCTGGTTCCTCTATGCGCTGTTCCTGGTGTTCTGCCTGGCCATGCTCGCCTATCGCTGGGCCAAGCCGCTGGCCTTCTTCGCCGTGTTCGCCTTTGGCGCCCTGGTCTATCTGTTCCAGAACGCCGGCCCGGAAGACTTCTTCTTCACCTTCACCGCGCAGAACTTCGTGTTCTTCGCCTTCGGTGTCTGGTTCAACAACTTCAAGCAGGCCATCGAGGAGCAGGCCGGCCGCGTGATGCTGGGTTCGGGTCTGCTGTTCGTGGTGCTCGAATACTGGTTCCACGGCCTGCTGGGCCTGGTCTACACCGATCGCGGCCTGGCCACCCTGGTGCTGGCGCTGAACGGCATCGTCTTCGTCAGCGCCACCTGCATGGTGCTGGCGCAGCGGCCGCTGCAATGGGTACTCACCCTGGGCGCGCTGTCCATGCCGATCTACGTGATGCACGTACTGAGCGGCAGCGGCGCCCGCATCATCCTGAGCAAGGGCCTGCATATCAACGACGGCCTGCTGCATATCGTCGCCGGCTGCTCCTTCGGCATCCTGGTGCCGGTGGCCATCGCCAAGCTGCTGGAAGCCCGCGGCATCAACGGTCTGTTCGAGGCGCCGGCGTGGATCTCCGCCCGGCGGTGGCTTCGGCCCAAAGCAGAAACCCCCCGCCCCGCCGTCTGAGTGATGGCACCGGCCAGGGCGCCCGGCGCGCCCGGCCGGAGCGACAGCCCTCTCGAACCACCGCGCGAGCGCCAACAAAAAACCCGCTACCAGTTGCCTGGTAGCGGGTTTTTTGTGCCTGAAGCCCTGGCGACTTCAGCCGCTGGCGCGGATCACTGGCTGGCCAGCACCTGGCCGTTCTTCACTTCCAGCTGCTTGCCCGGCTCGTGGTCCATGCGGACCTGGCCGATCTTGCCATCCAGCAGGTACTTAACGTCATAGCCGACCACCTGGTCCTTGCTATCATTGACCGTGCTGCAGCGGGTCTGGCTGGTGGTGTAGGTGTCGCGGTTCTGCATGTATTCCTGACCCTTGTTGCCGGCGTAACCACCGCCAACGGCACCGGCGATGGTCGCCAGGGTCTTGCCGCTGCCGTTGCCGACCTGGTTGCCCAGCAGACCGCCGACGACCGCGCCTACGGCGGTCCCGGCGATCTGGTGCTGGTCCTGAACCGGCCGACGGTGAGTTACCGCGACCTCCTTGCAGACCTCGCGCGGGGTCTTGACCGTTTCCTTGACCGGCTGGACGGCGACGACCTCGGCGTACTGAGGCCCGCGGTCGACGAAACTGTACGCCACGGCGCCACCTGCGGTGGCGACGATGGCTCCCAGAACCGTACCTACGAGCATCGACTTGTTCACTACAACCTCCTGACTACTCTGTCATAGCGGGCACCTGGCCCTTTGCCATGCCTGGGACATCAGGGACGCTCGTCGAGTTCCTTGGCTTGCGGCGGGATCAGGTCTTCGCTCTTCAGGTCCAGCCAGATCAGCACCACGTTGGCGATATAGATCGACGAGTAGGTACCGGCCAGCACGCCGATGAACAGCGCCAGCGAGAAGCCGAACAGGTTGTCGCCGCCAAAGAACAGCAGCGCCGCCACGGCCAGCAGGGTCGAGATCGAGGTCGCCAGGGTACGCAGCAGGGTCTGGGTGGTCGAGACGTTGATGTTCTCGATCAGACTGGCCTTGCGCAGCACCCGGAAGTTTTCCCGCACCCGGTCGAACACCACGATGGTGTCATTGAGCGAGTAGCCGATGATGGCCAGGACCGCTGCCAGCACCGTCAGGTCGAAGGTGATCTGGAAGAACGACAACAGACCCAGGGTCACCACCACGTCGTGCACTAGCGAAATGATGGCGCCCACGGCGAACTTCCACTGGAAGCGGAAGGCCACGTAGAGCAGCACCCCGCCCAGGGCCAGCAGCATGCCCAGGCCGCCCTGGTCACGTAGCTCCGCGCCCACCTGCGGACCGACGAACTCGGTGCGGGTCAGGGAAAAGCGCTCGGTGCTCGCCTTCTGCAGCGCGCCGGTCACCTGCTGACCCAGCTGCGGGTTGTCACCCGGCATCCGTACCAGCACATCGGTGGTGGCGCCGAAACTCTGCACCACGGCTTCTCCGAAGCCGGCGCCCTGCAATTCCTGACGGATCTTGCCAAGGTCGGCGGGCTGCTCGTAGCGCAGCTCGATCAGGGTACCGCCGGTGAAATCCAGGCCGAAGTTCAGTCCCTTGTAGAACCAGCTGAACAACGCCAGAACGGTCAGGAGGGCGGTGATGGCGAACGCGATATTGCGTACGCCCATGAAATTGATGGTCTTTTTCATCGCCGCGTCCTCAAATCCACAGCTTCTTGACGTTCCGGCCGCCATAAATCAGGTTGACCATGGCACGGGTCACGAAGATGGCGGTGAACAGGGAGGTGAAGATACCCAGCGACATGGTCACGGCGAAGCCCTTGACCGGCCCGGTGCCCATGGCGAACAGGATGGCGCCCACCAGCAGGGTCGTCAGGTTGGAGTCCAGGATCGCCGTGAAGGCGCGACTGAAGCCCTCATGGATGGCGCGCTGGATCGGCATGCCGTTGGCGATCTCTTCGCGGATCCGCGAGAAGATCAGCACGTTGGCGTCCACCGCCTGGCCCATGGTCAGGACGATACCGGCGATACCCGGCAGGGTCAGGGTGGCATGCAGGATGGACATCAAGGCCATCAGCAAGACCATGTTGAAGCCCAGGGCGATGGTCGCCAGCAGCCCGAAGAAGCGGTAGATGGCAATCAGGAACAGCGAGACGAAGACCATGCCCCACAGCGAGGCGTCGATGCCCTTCTCGATGTTGTCGGCGCCCAGGCTCGGGCCGAGGGTGCGTTCTTCGGCGAAGTACATGGGTGCGGCCAGGCCACCGGCACGCAGCAGCAGCGCCAGTTCCGAGGCTTCGCCCGAACCGTTCAGGCCGGTGATGCGGAAGCTGTTGCCCAGGGCCGACTGGATGGTCGCCAGGCTGATGATGCGACGCTCTTCCTCGAAGCCGGGCACCGCCACTTCCTTCTGCACGCCATCCACGGTCTGGGTGGTGTAGCGGGTGACCGGACGCTGCTCGATGAACACCACGGCCATGCTGCGGCCGACGTTGCTGCGGGTAGCGCGGTTGATCAGATCGCCGCCATGGCCATCCAGACGGATGTTGACCTGGGGCCGGCCGTTTTCGTCGAAGCTGGCCGAGGCGTCGGTGACCTGGTCACCGGTGATGATGACGTTACGCTCCAGCGGCACCGCCGGGCGACCGGGCTCGCGGAATTCGAAGCTCTCGGTGGAGGCCCGCGGGGTGTCCGCGGTGGCGGCCAGGCGGAATTCCAGGTTGGCGGTCTTGCCGAGGATGCGCTTGGCTTCGGCGGTGTCCTGCACGCCCGGCAGCTCGACCACGATGCGGTCGGCGCCCTGACGCTGCACCAGCGGCTCGGCCACGCCCAGTTCGTTGACCCGGTTGCGCACCGTGGTCAGGTTCTGGGTGACGGCATAGTTGCGGATCTCGCGCAACTTGGCCTCGGTCAGCTGCAGACGCAGCACCTGCAGGTCGCCCCGGGTATCGGTGGTCAGCTCGAAATCAGCGTAGTTCTTGCGGATCAGGCTCTGCGCCTGCTGCAGGTCGGCGGCGTCGGTAAAGCCCAGCTGCAGGGCACCGTTCTGGTCGGGCATGCTGCGATAGCGCACCTTCTCGCGACGCAGCAGGGTCTTGACCTCGTTGTCATAGACCTTCAGGCGCGCATCCACGGCCTTGTCCATGTCAACCGCCAGCAGGAAGTGCACACCGCCGGACAGGTCCAGGCCGAGCTTCATGGGGCTGGCGCCCAGCTTGCGCAGCCACTGCGGCGTGGTAGGAGCCAGGTTCAGGGCGACCACGAAGTCGTCGCCGAGGGTACGACGGACCACTTCCTGGGCCGGCAGCTGATCATCGGCGCGCGTCAGGCGGATCAGCACCCGGCTGCCATTGGCGTTGAGATCACTGGACTTCACGGCGAGCTTCGCCTGCGCCAGGGCCGCGTCTACACGCTGGACCTCGGCGGGGGTCACCGCGCGTTCGGTGCTGGAAGCGCTGATCTGCAGGGCCGGATCGTCGGGGTACAGATTAGGAACCGAATAGATGGCGCCCACGACCAGTACGGCCAGGATCAGCAGGTACTTCCAGAGGGGATATTTGTTGAGCATGACACCGCCCGAGATAAAGGCGGGGCGCCTTGCGCGCCCCGGTGTTAGCTAGATTGAGGAAGGCTCAGAGCGCCTTCAGGGTGCCTTTCGGCAGGGTCGCGGCGATGGCGCCCTTCTGGAATTTCAGTTCGACGTTGTCGGACACTTCCAGCACCACGAACTCGTCGGTGACCTTGTTGATGCGGCCGGCGATACCACCGGTGGTCACCACTTCGTCACCCTTCTGCAGGCCGCCGATCAGGTTCTTGTGATCCTTGGTGCGCTTGGCCTGGGGACGCCAGATCAGGAAATAGAAGATCACCACGAAGCCGATCAGGAAGATGAACTGAATGTATTCACCTCCCGGTGCAGCGTTGGCGGCCGGCGCGGCAGCTTCCTGGGCCTGGGCCGTGGAAATCAGAAAACTCATTGCACTACTCCTTGCAGAGTTGGATGACGGAAAAAGAAGAGATGCCGGGGGTCGCTCGCAGCCGTTCCGACCGCCTCGGGACCCCGCTCACGCACCTGGCGAAGGACGCGCGAGCGCCGTTTCGCCTGGACGATCGGACAGGGGCTTTCAGCGGTCGAGCGGCGGCGTAGGCAGGCCGCGCCGTGCATAGAAGGCGTCCACAAAGTCGGCCAATTTACCCTCTTGGATAGCCTGGCGCAAACCGGCCATCACGCGCTGGTAATACCGCAGGTTGTGGATCGTATTCAGCATACTCCCCAGCATTTCCCCGCATTTATCCAGATGGTGCAGATAGGCCCGGGAGAAATGTTTGCAGGTGTAACAGTCGCAGGTGGGATCCAGCGGCGTCTCGTCGTGACGGTGCACGGCGTTGCGCAGCTTGAGCACGCCGGTGTCGATGAACAGATGGCCGTTGCGGGCGTTGCGGGTGGGCATCACGCAGTCGAACATGTCGACGCCGCGGCGCACGCCTTCCACCAGGTCTTCCGGCTTGCCCACGCCCATCAGGTAGCGCGGCTTGTCCGCCGGCAGGTGCGGTGGCAGGAAGTCCAGCACCCGGATCATCTCTTCCTTGGGCTCACCCACCGACAGGCCGCCGATGGCATAGCCGTCGAAGCCGATGCCTTCCAGCCCTTCCAGGGATCTCAGGCGCAGTTCTTCGTGCATGCCGCCCTGGACGATGCCGAACAGCGCCGAGGGATTGTCGCCATGGGCTTCCCGGGAGCGCTTGGCCCAGCGCAGCGACAGTTCCATGGAGCGACGCGCGGTGTCGAAGTCCGCCGGATAGGGCGTGCACTCGTCGAAGATCATCACGATGTCCGAGCCCAGGGCGCGTTGCACCGCCATGGATTCCTCGGGGCCCATGAAGACCTTGGCGCCGTCCACCGGCGAGGCGAAGTAGACGCCCTCCTCCTTGATCTTGCGCAGCGCGCCCAGGCTGAACACCTGGAAGCCGCCGGAATCGGTGAGGATCGGCCCCTGCCACTGCATGAAGTCGTGCAGGTCGCCATGGCGCTGGATCACCTCGGTCCCGGGCCGTAGCCAGAGGTGGAAGGTGTTGCCGAGGATGATCTGGGCACCGATATCGGCGACGCTGTCGGGCAGCATGCCCTTGACCGTGCCGTAGGTACCGACCGGCATGAAGGCCGGGGTCTCGACCACGCCGCGGGGAAAGGTCAGGCGACCGCGACGGGCCTTGCCCTCGGTGGCCAGCAATTCGAAATTCATGAAACTCATATCAGCTCTCCGGGCCCTGGGCCCCGGGATTGCGGGTGATGAACATGGCGTCGCCATAACTGAAGAAGCGATAGCCCTCGGCCACGGCCGTGGCATAGGCGGCCATGGTCTCGCGGTAACCGGCGAAGGCCGACACCAGCATCAGCAGGGTCGACTCGGGCAGGTGGAAGTTGGTCACCAGGGCATCGACCACGTGGAAGGGCCGGCCGGGATAGAGAAAGATGTCCGTCTCGCCGGCGAAGGCCTGGAGCTCGCCATCACGGGCGGCGCTTTCCAGCGAACGCACGCTGGTGGTGCCGACGGCGATCACCCGGCCACCCCGGGCGCGGCAGGCGGCCACGGCATCCACCACGGCCTGGTCGACCTGCAGCCACTCGCGGTGCATGTGGTGGTCTTCGATCTTTTCCACCCGCACCGGCTGGAAGGTACCGGCACCGACATGCAGGGTGACGAAGGCGGTCGCCACGCCCTTGGCGCGGATGGCCTCCAGCAGCGGCTCGTCGAAGTGCAACCCGGCGGTGGGCGCGGCCACGGCGCCGGCATTGCGTGCATAGACGGTCTGGTAGCGCTCGCGATCCTCGGCCTCGTCGGGCCGGTCGATATAGGGCGGCAGCGGCATGTGGCCGACCCGCTCCAGCAGCGGCAGCACCGGCTCGGCGAATTTCAACTCGAACAGCGCCTCGTGGCGCGCCACCATCTCGGCTTCGGCGCCGCCGTCGATGAGGATGCGGCTGCCTGGCTTGGGCGACTTGCTGGAGCGCACATGGGCCAGCACCCGCTCTTCGTCCAGCACCCGCTCCACCAGGACCTCCAGCTTGCCGCCGCTGGCCTTCTGGCCGAACAGCCGCGCGGGTATCACCCGGGTGTCGTTGAACACCATCAGGTCGCCGGGTCGCAGATAACCCAGCAGATCGGCGAAGTGGCGATGACTCAGCTCACCGCTGGGGCCGTCGAGCACCAGCAATCGACTGCCGCGGCGCTCGGCCAGCGGATGACGGGCGATGAGGGATTCGGGGAGGTCGAAATGGAAGTCGGCGACGTGCATGGCAGGTAGATCTCGAAAGGCCGCACAGCTTACCGGAAGCGACCTTTTTCACCAAAGCACTTTGGATTGACCGGGCCTGCCCGCGTCCCTATACTCCGCCGCCATTGCCCCGGTGGCGGAACCGGTAGACGCGGCGGATTCAAAATCCGTTTCCGAAAGGAGTGGGAGTTCGAGTCTCCCCCGGGGCACCAAGTAAACGTTCCAAGGCATCCCCAGCGATCCCAGGAACCCAGAGAAACCGCCCACTGTGGCGGTTTTTTTGTGCCTAGCGTTCCCGAGCGTTCCCTTCCCAGCGCACGCGAATGTGAGTAGATTTGTGAGTAGGACGAGTGGGGCCGAAATCCTACTCACATTCTGGCGCCCTCCCCGCGCTGCCTCTCACGCCCCAAGGATCGCCCCGTGGCGCTCACAGATACCGCGGCCCGCACCGCCAAACCGCGCGACAAGCTCTATCGGCTGACCGACTCCCTGGGCCTGTGCCTGGAGGTGACCACCGCTGGTGGAAAGCTCTGGCGCTTCCGGTACCGCTTCGCCGGCAAGGCCAAGATGGTCGGTCTCGGCGCCTACCCTTCAGTCACCCTCGCCCAGGCCCGGGAGCGCCGCGACGAAGCACGCCGCCAGCTTGCCCAGGGCCTGGACCCCAGCGCCCACAAGAAGGAAGCCAAGGCCGCCGCCGCTGCCCAGTTGCTGACTTTCGAAGGCCTGGCGCGGGAGTGGTACCGCTACAACGTGCCCCGCTGGGCGCCGGCGACCGCCGCCAAGGTGCTGCAGTACCTGGAGGCCGACATTCTGCCGGTCATCGGCCAGCGCCCGGTCGGCGAGGTGACCCGGCCGGAGCTGGTCGACCTAGTACGCCGGGTGGAGAAGCGCGAGGCTTTCAACGTGGCGGCCAAGGTGCGGCAGTGGCTGAGCCAGATATTCCGCTTCGGCTTGGCCAAGGGCGTGGTGACCAGCAACCCTGCGACCGATCTGGACGTGGTGGCCGCGCACGCACCCCGCACCCGCCATCACCCGCACGTCACAGAGACTGAACTGCCCCAGCTGCTGAAGGATCTGGACGCGGCCCGCTGCGACGTTACCACCCGGCTCGCCGTCCGCCTGCTGCTGCTCACTGGCGTGCGCCCGGGCGAATTGAGGATGGCGCCCTGGGCCGAGTTCGACCTGAAGGGCCAGACCTGGACGATTCCAGCAGCCAGGATGAAGGCCCGCCGGCCGCACGTCGTCCCCCTGCCCCGCCAGGCCGTCGTCCTGCTGCGCCAGCTGCACGAAATCACCGGCACCTATGCCCTTGCCTTCCCCGGCCGGAACAACCGCGAGCGGCCCATGAGCGAGAACACCGTGAACAAGGTGCTGGCCGTGATGGGGTACGAGGGCCGCCAGACTGGCCACGGCTTCCGCCACCTGCTGAGCACCAGCCTCAACTCCCGCGGCTACAATCGCGACTGGATCGAGCGGCAGCTGGCCCACGGCGATCAGGACACGATCCGCGACACCTACAACCATGCCAACTACCTGGAGCAGCGCCGGGACATGATGCAGGCCTGGGCTGACAGCCTGGACGCTCTGTGCGCTGGTGCCGGCGTCGTACCGCTGCGCCGAGCATGAGCAAGCGCCCGCCCCTCCTGCAGGTCGTCAGGGCCCAGATCACCCCCTGGGATGCCCTGCTGGCCGACGAAGCCCTGAGCGTGCTTCAGACAACCCCTGATGAGGGGGAGATAGCCGAGCAGTGCGCCCACCTAGCCTGCCACACGCTGGAATGCCTGCTGACGTTCACCGGCTACAGCATTCACGACTTCGATTCGGCCAGCGACTGCCACCATGCCAGGACAGGCGGCGTGCCTGAGATGACATCCTGCCCGCCCTACGTGGTCGCCCTGCTGCAGATCCGCGCCGGCGCGCTGGCCGTGGCTGAGCAGATCGAGGACGAGATCCCCGTTTCTGCCGGCCTGGTGGCTGAGCTGGTGGGCGACCTAGAGCGCATGGAAGCCGTTCTGGCGTCGCGGGATTTCCTGAACAGTGAGCTGGCGGCCATCGTGGCGCAAGAGCGGAGCGCCAGAGCTGAAACGATGGCGACCGCCCGCGAAGGTCGCGAGGAGCGCGATTGGTCACCAGTGCAAAGGCTTGTGGAGGAGCTGCTTGCCGCTGGAAAGGATGAGCGCAGCCTGGCGGGCATCGTGGAGCAGCGTCTGGGCATCCCGCAGCGCACCTTCCGCCGGTGGCGCAGAAAAACGGCCACGTAATTACAGAGTGGCCGTTTCGATCTATTGAATGGGTAGCCATCCCAACCAAGCCCGAGGGGGCACAGATGGCTACCAACGAAACCCGCCGCTTTATCCGCCGACATCAGGTCGAGGCCATGACCAGCCTCAGCCGCTCGGAGATCTATCGCCGCATCGCCGCCGGTACCTTCCCCGCCCAGGTCAAGATCGGCGCCGCACACGCCGTCTGGATCGAAAGCGAGGTCGCCGCCTGGGTTGACGCCCGCATCGCTGAATCGCGCGGAGAGGCTGCCTAACCATGGACAAAAAAAAGGCCGACCAACAGGCCAGCCCCAAGCATTCCGACGTCGAGAATATCACCCTCCCCGCTCAGCGCGTGCGCTTTCTTGCGCTATTGGAGATCGGGCCGGTAAGCACCATTGAGGCTCGCCGCGACCTGAACATCATGCAGCCCGCCGCCCGTATCAAGGAGCTGCGCGAGGCCGGCCATCCCATCGAGACGCACCTGCGCAGCCTGTACGACGACCATGGCCGCTACCACTCGCGCGTGGCTGTGTACTACCTGTCGGGCCGTGGCGAGGTAGCAGCATGATTTCCCTTGCCGTCCCCAGCGCTCCCCGCTATCGTGGCTCTGTCGCAGCAAAATCTGCGACCGGGTTTGGCGACCCGAACTACCTGAGGCGCATAGGCGCCCATGATCCGATTCCTGGCGCTTTTTTTGTGCCTGCAGGTTCGTGTTATGGCAGTCGTGCGTGGGAGACCGAAAGGTCTGCCGGGTTCCTTAGGTACCGGTTCGCCAACCCGCGTACGGCTGCCTCCATTCGTTTGGCGACGAAGGCGGCAGCTCCTCTACCTAAGGAGCTCCACCATGGCGAATCACACCCTCAATCCGTCCGCGATTACCCCAGAGCAACGCAAGGCCTACTGCGCGCAGTTGGTCAAAACCATGCTCCGCTACTCGTCTCCCGACGAGATCCAGCGACTGACCTCCCTACTCGAAATGCACGCCGGCCGGCAGATCGCCTCGCGGTACAACCCCGGCCTGAACGACGCCAAGTACGACCTCTTCCGCCGCTTCTGGCTGAAAGGGGGCGCGCAATGATTACCCTGGGTCGCAACTCCCTGACCGGCCGCGCTGCCGCACACCGCCAGATGGCACTGGCCGCCCTGCACGCAGACTCCTCGCTGTCTTCCCGCCTGCGCCGCTACAACTCTCATATGGCGATCGCCCGCGATCTGGAAGCCAAGGGGGTGCCTCATGGCCAGCGCTAAGTCTCCGGTCCAGCAGTCTCCAATGGAGCGTCACGACCAGCTATTCGACGACGACATTTTTCCAAGCCTGGCCTACTACTCGGTCACCAAGGGTGTTCCCTTGGCCGAAGTCCTGACTTGCGCGCTCTACCGGATGGCGGCCGAGCTGAGCCTTTGCGACGTCGGCGATGGCCTGGTGGGGGCGGTTGCCCAGGCCGGCGCCGAGATGGCTCGGGAGGTGCGTCATGGCCAGCACTAAGCACCCCAGCCACTGGCGGCGCGACAAGAACGGCGACCTTTTCTCCTTCGGCGTCTGGATCTGCCTGGACGGAAAGTACGTCCGCCAGGTGGCCTACGACCTGGAGACCGAGCAGGAGGCCCGCGACATTGCCGCCCGCTGCACTGGTGACGCCCAAGTCGTCCGCTTCACGCTCTGGGACTGACTAGCCATGGCGCTTACGCGGCAGAAAGCCAAGGGCCGCAAGTCGTCGGGTGGCTTCTCGGCGCTGCCTTGGGTGGTACAGGACCATGCGGATTTCGCGGCGCTGTCCGGCAACGCCCTGAAAGTCCTCATGGGCCTGGTCAGGCAGTACCGCGGATCGAACAACGGTGATCTGAGCGCGACTTTCACCCAGGCCCAGGCGTGGGGCATGAACAGCCGCACCACCCTGGCCAAGGTACTGGAAGAGCTGCAGGAGCGGCGCCTGGTCATCAAGACGCGCGAGGGGCGATTCACGAAGCCAGGCGGGTGCTGTGCGCTGTTCGCGCTGGCCTGGCAGCCCATCGACGAATGCGGGGGAAAGATCGAGGTGCAGCCGACTAAGACGCCGCCTCGGAAATTCACCCTGGAAAGAGCAGAAAACCCAGTCCAGAAACTGGACTGACATCGGTCCAGTTTCTGGACTCATGAGGGGTTAGACGACCATGAAAAGGGCATCCATCGGTCCAGAAACTGGACGCATGAGAGGGGTTCACTCTGTCCAGAATCTGGACTCCTCTTTAGATATACCAGAGCACCGTCCTGGAAATACTCCATCTCAGCCATCTCAAACAGGGCAGGAACAGCGTGCGGCCCATGTTGCGCAATCTGCACCCCGTCGTATCAGAGTGGTGCCGATCCCTGTCCGCCTAATCCAGAGCCCAAGGTATCGAGCTCTCAGCTTCTCGGCCCGGATGGTGTTCGTCGAGCTGTGCGCCCAGGCGACCTACGTCCCGAGTGGCTGGCTGACTGCTACGCGGCCCCAAGCGCTGGAATGGGGGCTCAAGTCGCAGGGCACGCTGGCAAAGGCCCTGGACGACCTCCACCAGGCGAACTTCATCACCTGCACCGACGATGAACCCGGCCTGACCTACCACTACCGCATCAACGTGGAGGGTTGGGAATGAATCGGCATGTGATGCAAGTCCCGCAAACTAGTCTGCAGGGTTCCTGCAAACTGGAAGATGGCGCAGATCTGCTCCATGGCCCAGAAGCGGACCATCATCCAGAACTGGATCATCAGAAACCCAGGGCTAACCGACTGGGTTATCAGGGCCATCTGCAAATTCGCAGATCCCTCAAGCTGAGGCGTTGGGTAGACGCCGGCGCCGCATACCCGCTGGAAGGGGCCCAGAAAATTCTGGCCGCTAACGGTCGCAGCGTTACCTGGGCGTTAACTACCGGAAAGTCGGTAGTTCGGCGCGAGGCTTTTCCTCAATCTGTGGAAAAAGGGGGTGACTCCCTCAACCTGAGGAAGTGTGGAGGCCGGCCGTGATCGACATCGAGCAGGATATCCTGGCGCGCCTGGCGCATATGGGCGTGGTACCGCTGCTGGGCGGACTGGTACCGGAACCAGCGACCGCCGAGCTGCTGGGCTACGCGCCGAGCTACCTCCGCCGCTTGGCCGCCGCCGGCCTTTCTCCCCTGCCCTTCATCCTCCGCGGCAACCGCCGGTTCTACAAAGTCGACGACATCCGACGTTTCGTGACCACCACCGTCGCATGACGGCGAAGTAGCGCGCTGACGGGTCTAGGCGTGCACGCGTAACTTGCCGATATCGCCTCACGCCGTGCGCTGGGGCGCTCCCGCCCATATCGGAGCCCCCCATGGACAACAACCCTAATCAACTCGAACGCTGGCAGCGCCTGAGCGCCCACGTAGCCAAAGGCGGCCAAGTCGCAGCAAGTGACCAGCACGTCGTCGCAACCATTACTACCGAGATCAACGAAATGGATGAAGAAATCGCGCAGATGGTCGCGGCCCAGAAAGCCACTAACGAGCGCCAACTGGAGCTGCAGGCCCGCATCTTGGATATGGAACAGCGGATGGTCGCCGGCGGCGGCGCTGCTGCTCAGTCCAAGCCGGGCGCCAAGCGCGATAATCCCGTAGCTGCCTCCCTGATCGAGACCGGCGCCTTCGATAGCTTGCGGGCTGGCCAGCGTACTTCCGGCCAGCACACCGTGAACGCAGACCTGCGCGCTGCCCTGACCAACCCGGGCCGCGGCAAGACCGGCGACACCGAATGGAACACCGAGCCGGACCGCCTGGGCGGCATCCAGGGCATCGCCCCGGTGCGCCTTACCCTGCTGGACGTGCTCCCGGTGCAGCAGGTGTCCGGCAATATCCTCGAGTACGTGCTGCTGGATGGCTACGTGAACGGCGCTGACTACCAGGTCGAGGAAGGTGACGCGAAAGCCGAAACAAAGATGCCGACCAAGCTAGCCCGCGCCGAGGTGGCCACCATCGCCCACTGGCTGCCGGCTTCCAAACAGGTGCTGGACGACAACACCGGTCTGTCGAATCAAATCGGCCAGATCCTGACCATCTCCCTCCGCCAGAAGCTCGAGCACGAAGTGCTAGTAGGCGCAGGCGGTGAAGGCAAAATCAAAGGGCTGGTGGCGCTGGCAACTCAGTACGCCCCCACCGCCACCCTCGCGGCCGACCGGATCGGACAGGCTATTACCGATCTGAACGCCGCCGGCTGGAACACCAGCGTGGTCGTGCTGAACCCAGCCGATTGGTTCGGCATTGCCAGCACCAAGAACGATACCGCCGAGTACACCCTGGGCAGCCCTCGCGACCCGTCCCCGGCCAGCCTGTGGGGCGTGCGGGTGGTGACCAACCAATCCATGCCCGCCGGCCAGGCGCTGCTGCTGGACACCACCCAGACCGTCCTGCTGGACCGTCAGCAGGTGACCGTCGAAGCCAGCCGCCAAGACGGCGACAACTTCCGCCGCAACATGGTGACCATCTTGGCCGAGCTGCGCGCCGGCCTGGCTGTGTACGCCACCACGGCGACCAGGATCATTTCGTTGGCAGCCCCTGCCACAAAGTGATCGTGGGTTAGCTGCGAGTGCCACGACAGACCATAACCGCAGCAGCCAGAACTTCGTGAAGCCCTTGGGAAGCGATCTGGCACTAGGCCCGCCCAGCGCGGGCCTTTTCATATCAACTGGAGAAGACCATGACCGACACCCCGATACCCAAGCACGTGCAACGTGCGCTCAACCAGATCGCTCACAGCCGCGCCCTGCTGCGCCAGGTGCAGGAGCGGACGACCCTGCAACGCGAGATCGACAAGATGCTGGCCGCAGGCATGACCGCCGAGGAAGCGCTGCAGATGCTGCGCGCCAACCCGCCGTTCGTTGACCCCAACTACTGATCGAGGCCAGCGCCATGAGCCAGGACGACTACCGCAAGGCTGCACCCTTCCCCCTCGCACTGGCTACCAAGATCGCCCGCAAGGCCGACGTGATGGCTAAGCGCTTCGAGGACCAGATAGTGCGCGAACTGACCATCACTGCCCGCTCTGCCCTGAATCGCGGCATAGATGCCGAGCAGATCGAGCGGGAGCTGGGGCTTTGAGGCCGGGGGCGGTAGGAAACCCTGGAGCTGTCATCACGGACACCGCGCCCTCCGGCGTTTTTTCACGGCCGCGAAATTAAAAGTTCTATGGCCGCCACCCGCGAAAAATGAAAACGGCCGTTGAGCCCACCACCAAGAGAGCCCTATGAGCACCGCAGCCCACTACACACCAGCCACAATCATCAAACTTTCCGGTCCGCTAGCACGACTTTTCGGTCGTAATCATCGTTACTTCCTAGACCGAGGGACCGCCGAGGAAGCTTTCAGCGCCCTTCGCAATACCCTGGACGGCTTCCGCGAGGCAATTGCCGCCCTGGAGCGCCGCGGGTTGGTCTACGCGGTCTTCCGCAACCGCCAGAACATCAGTGCCGACCGCTTTGACCTGAGCGGAACTCGTGAAATTCGCATCGTCCCGGTAATGAGAGGTAGCAAGCGGGCTGGCACTCTCCAGACCGTGTTCGGCGTGGTGTTGATCGTAGCGGCCACCATTGCTACGGGCGGCTTCGCAGGTATCGCTGCTGGCGGCGCCTGGGGCGCTGTAGGAGCGGCCGGCGTATCGATCGCGGCTGGTGGCGTGGTCCAGATGATCAGCCCCCAGGCCAAGGGCCTCAGTACCAGCGCAGCGCCTGATAACCAGCCCAGCTATGCCTTCGGTAGCGCCAAAAACACCACGGCCAGCGGCAATCCCATCCCTATTTGCTATGGCTACCGCCGGTGGGGCGGCGCAGTGATCAGCGCCGGCATCTATGCGGAGGACAAGGCATGACAGCTAGCCCAAAAATGCAGACAGGGCTTCTTTAATTTGGGCATAAACTCTTATAGGTCTTTTATCACTGGAAATCATCCCATCGAATAAAGAGGCATAAGCCACTAAATAGACATCCACCATATCATTCCGAACTGATTCGCGGGATAAGCTGGGGGATATGCCATTTCTAGCTCGATCCATCGTATAGAAGTACATAGCCATCGCCACTCTAAAAAGGTATGTATAGGGCAGCTCTTGACTACTAGGCCGGCGGACATCAGATCGCCTACTAAAAAACGCGTTACTTACAAAAAGTATGTCACTCACCACTTTCTTTGAGAGGCTCACGCTCATCTCTTGCTGAGCTCGTATCTCTGCCAGCTGAGAGGGCGTAAAGCCTTGATAGAACATCTTCACTGCAGCCAGAGAGTCCTCGGCACTGATGAGCATTCGATTCATCTGCTCCTGAGCAGCGTTGACGTGGCTTTGGAAGGAGCGCTGCTTGTGCGCATCGCCCCTCAAGGCCTGATCTATTCCTTTCAAAAAGTTAGGAAAATTTTCGGTTTGATGCTGATCTATCAATCTTCTTCTCAAACCTGATAGCCGCCCGCTTTGTGCACAGGCATGAAAATTGGATTTGAGGATAATTACTTGTTCTGGGTACTCACTTAATACCGACATTCTTTTTTTCAACTTAAGTAAATCGGCGTCCTTATAAATCTCAACAGCACAGTAATCCGCTATCGCCACAACATTATCTTTACGGTGAGCAAGGTAGGCTCGTAAATCATTGCTTTGCAGGCAATTCGTGTCCAATACTCGAATCTTCATCAACACACCCTCCCTTGTTACCAGTCATGGCTTGCAATACTAAGCCCAAAAGTGCCTAAGGCTGCGCGCGGGGGCATTGGGCTAGAAGCAGTAAACGTGACATGTCACGCCAAAAGTCAGGCTTTTGGTGCCGCCCATCTTCACTCCTATGGACGCTTCTGGAGTCGAGTCGTAGCGTGAGCGGGTCGGCAAAAGCCGATCTACCAAGGAGAAGGTGATGGCATTGCACTACGAAAATTTAGAAGAAGTCCGCAGCCGAATGCTGGAAGAGCTTGAACGTGACGTGGCTAGAGGCCAGGTCTACGAAAGTCCTCGGCTAATCCAAGAGGGAAAGGAAGCATGGCCGTCGCTCTTAGCGGAGGCTGTTAGACATCACTCAGATCAGTGGCTGGCGGACGAGCTTCGAGGGCAGCATCTGATCGCGACCCAGGAGCGCAGGAGCAAACCAAGCGGCGGATTTACTATGGCCTCCGTTCCAGTGACTGCGCCAGATACCCTTGCGGAAGGGGAGTTCAATCGGCTCTACATCCGAGGGGTGTGCCTCGAAGCAATCGCTCGAGGAAACGATCAAGTAGAGGTGTATAGGGCAAAGTACGTCGAAAATGCTCGATCTGCCTCGGTTGCTAAAATTGGCCAAAAGGTTTCTGCGTCGATCCTGCTCGAGGACATTCGCACCTCTACTGGAGTTGACACGGCTCTAGGATTGCCCCCCGGACCAAACTCTGGACTTTCGATAAAGCTGGTTTGAGGATTTCTCGCGATTTGATAGCGCGAAAAATGTGAGTAGGAATGTGAGTAGACTGGCTGTCCAGAATTGAAAAACCCTTTTCTGGCAGCCACCGCGCGCCTGAGTTCGAGTCTCCCCTGGGCACCAAGTTGTACCTTTCAGGCCGCCTCTGAGAGGCATGGAAACTGAAGAAACCGCCCCTTGAGGCGGTTTTTTTGTGCCTGGCGTGCCCTGGTCGCGGCGTCGATACGAGCCTCAATCCACGACGAATAACCTAGCCCCAGTAGCGGTCGAGGATCTGTGAGCCTCTGCATTGTCGGCCACCTGGTAACTCATGCCGGCGGTCAAGGTGAAGACGCGACCATCGGCCAGCTCGGTATCCAGCCGACCCTCCAGGCAAAGCAGGATGTGTCCCTTGCTGCACCAGTGATCGGCAAGGTAACCCTCCCTGTACTCGACCATGCGGACTCGTATTGCCCCAAACTGGCAGGTACGCCAAAGCGCCAAGCCGGTCGTTCCCGCATGGACTACAGGTTCGATTTTCGACCAATCAGTGGTCCCGAATGGAATGTCGCTCAGTTGCATGACGGCCATTACCCAGGGCAGGAAGGGTATGTTACCCGGGCAGCAAGACGGCCAAGCGATACAGATTGGACGAATTCCGAAGGTACGCAGCACTGCATAAAGTGCGGTTCCTGTACCTTCCAATGCGCCGACTCCCACTGATCGGGCACGTCCTTGATCACCCCACTCCCGCTTTCATCATGAGGAAGGATGCCTGTTGAAATGGATATCGCTTGGCTTCGCGCTGCTGCTGTCCGGCTGCAGTCACTACAGCGATGCCGGCCCGCTCTGCGAGCCGAGTCCGCTGAGCGGTGAGGACTGCCAGAAGCGGCAGCCAGTCGGCAACTATCTGATGGACAAGTATCGGGAATGGCAACGTTACCAGTAGGCTGGTCCCTGCCTGAGCTTTGCCGAGACCGGAAGATGCGTCTGTGCCCTCCCCTGCTGCTCGTCCTACTGCTGATCCTGGGTGGCTGCGCCGTGCAGCAACCGGCCCAGCCAGCCGGTGCAGCTATCGACCTGGATCGCTCGCCCAGCTGGACGCTGCAGGCCCGGTTGCACAGTGCGCTCTATGGTTGCGAATTGCTGGTGCTGCACGGCAACAACGCCCGCCTGGCGGGCGAGCAAGGGCGGCTGGCGGACTTTCGTCAGCGGCTGAGCAGTTGCCAGACCCAGGCCACTGCCGAAGAGAAGTCTGCCATGGACCAGTTACCCGCCGGCCAGGATCGACTGCTGCGCAATGCGCAGAAGGCCTATCTGGCCGCCTGGCAGAGCTATCTGGCCGGGCTCACCATCGATCATCCGGCCGACTTGCAGCAGAAGCAGTCTTATCTTAAGGCGCGTTCAGCGCTGCTCGACGTAGCGACAGAAGCACCCGGACATGCGCGCTGAGCCCCGCAAATGACCGGATAGCCAGCTGACCACCGGCAGCTGAAACGCAGGGGCAAAGCATGCAATAGTAAGACATCGATACGGACGCGAGATCTTGCGCATGGAAACGCTCTCCCCCCTCTCCCAGGTGGCGGTCAAGGACCTGGAAACGGCCCAGCCCCCCGCCCGCTTCTCTCCGGCCTTCATCGAGCGGCTGCTCTCGCGTTGCGAAACGCGCATTGACGAGATGGAAGCCTGCCCCGACATGAGCGCGGATCTGCGTTTGATCCACATGCAGAACGTCGATCTGCTGGTGCGTACCGTGGTGGGCGAATGCCGCCACCGGGATCAGATCCGCCGGGTGCAGCGGATCCTGAACTTCTGCGAAGCGCACGCCGGCTGGTTGCAGCCGCAGCCGGCAGCGAGCAAGGGAGCCGCCTAGCGAGCGGCGCCGCCGGGCGGCGCTAGCCGGCCCGGCGCAGCAACAGCACCCCGGCCACGGCGCAGAGCAGCGCCGGTGCCAGCACGGCCAGCAGCGGCGAGAAGCCGAACACCAGGCTGGAGGGCCCAAGCAGATCCTGGAAGATCCGCAGGGCGAAGCCGATGATCACCCCGGTGAAGATCCGCTGGCCCAGGGTCACCGAACGCAGCGGACCGAAGATGAAGGAGATCGCCATCAGCACCAGGGCGGCGGTCACCAGCGGCTGGAAGATCTTCGACCAGAACGCCAGCCAATAGCTCTTGTTGCTCAGTCCCTGATCGGCCAGGTAGTGGATGTACCACCACAGCCCGGAAATCGACAGCGCATCCGGCTCCATGATCACGGTGTCGAGCACCTGCGGTGTCAGCTCGACGTTCCAGATCACCTTGGGCTCCTGACGGATGCTGGTCTGGCGATTGCCGAAGTCGGTGATGCTGACGTTTTCCAGCTCCCAGTGATCGCCGCGATAGATGCCGCGCTGGGCGAAGCTGGATTGCAGCAGGTGGCGATTGTCGTCGAATTCGTAGCGCGTCACGCCCAGCAGCAGGCCATTGGGCTGCACCGCGTTGACGTGGGTGTACTCGTGACCCTGACGATGCCAGAGGCCATGGCGCGAGCTCTGCGCCTTGCCGGCGCTCTGCGCCAGGGCGCGGCCGCTCTGCGCCAGGTTTTCCGACCAGGGCGCCACGTACTCGCCGACCAGGATGCCGGCGATGAGCAGCACGAACATCGGCTTCATCACCGCCCAGACGATGCGTCCCAGGGAAACACCGGCGGCGCGCATCACGATCAGCTCGCTGCTGCTGGCCAGGGTGCCCAGGCCGATCAGGCAGCCGATGAGCGCGGCCATGGGCAGCATCTCGTAGGCGCGCCGCGGCGAGGTCAGGAGGACGAACTTGAGCGCCTCGGCGACGCCGTAGTTGTCATCGAAGTCGCCGAGCTGGTCGATGAAGGCGAACAGCAGGGCCAGACCGACGATCACGCCAAGCACCGCGAGGATGCTGACGAAGACGGTGCGCCCTATGTACCAGTCGAGCTTGTTCATGCCGCTACCTCCGGCTTGTGACCGCGCAGACGCGCCTTGAGCGGTTCCCAGAAGGCCAGCAGCAGGCCGAGCACCAAGAACAGCAGGTGCACGCCCCACAGGCCGATGGCCGGCGGCAGGCGGCCCTTGTCCAGGGCGCCGCGGGCGGCGATCAGCAGCGACAGGTAGGCCATGTACAGCAGGATCGCCGGCAGCAGCTTGAGGAAGCGGCCCTGGCGCGGATTGACCTTGGCCAGGGGCACGGCGATGAGGGTCACGATGAACACCAGGATCGGCAGCGACAGCCGCCATTGCAGTTCGCCGCGATACTGCAGCTCGTTGCTGCGCATGAGTTCGCCGGTGGTGACGGCGTCACGCTCGCTGATGTCCTCGCTGACCGCGGGTTTGGGCAGGAGCACGCCATAGGTGTCGTACTGCACCGCGCGGTAGTCGGCCTGGCCGGGGACGCCGTCGTAGCGGAAGCCGTTCTGCAGGATCAGGTAGCGACTGCCGTCCGGGTGAATTTCCTGCCGGCCGGTGTCGGCCACCAGCACGCCCACGCCGCGGTCCTTGCCGCCAGCGGTGGAGGTGTTGCGCTCGGAAATGAAGACGCCGCCCAGCTGGCTGCGATCCGCCGAGAGGCGCTCGGTGTAGGTGACCCGCGAGTTGTCCCGCAGCGACTGGAAGCGGCCGGGTTCGAGGGTGTCGAACTCGGTCATGGCGTCCTGCTGGTTGAGGATGGTGGTGACCTTCTGCACGCCCAGGGGCGCCAGCGACAGACTCAGCCAGGCAACCACCAGGGCCACCAGCGCGGCGGGCGCCATGCTGTAGGCCAGCAGGCGGCGCGGACTCAGGCCGGTGGCGGTGAGCACGGTCATCTCGCTGTCCAGGTACAGCCGGCCATAGGCCAGCAGGAAGCCGAGAAAGAGCCCCAGCGGCAGGATCAGCTGCAGGAAGCCCGGAATGCGGTAGGCCATGATGAGCAGGAGCACACCCGGATCCAGCAGGCCCTGGGCCGCCTGGGCCAGGTACTTGATGAAGCGGCCGCTCATGATGATCACCAGCAGCACGGCACTGACCGCACCGAGGGTGGTGAGAACTTCTCGAGACAGATAGCGGAAGACGATCAAACAGGATTCTCCAGGGTTGTCAGGCTCTGGCGCGAACGCTCACACTAGCTCGGCTGCATGGCTTGCGTTGCAAGGCCCACCCGTTGAAGGCCGATCGCCGGGAAAGGCCCTGGCGAAAGCCCCGCATTATATCCTGCGAACTCATGTGTTTGTCTTGGGGAGCTTCTCCTAATGGAATTCGTCGTCAAAAACGCTCGTCCGGAAACCCTGAAAACCGCCACGCTGGTCGTGGCCGTCGGTGAAGGCGGTGCGCTCGACGCAGCGGCCAGCGCCGTGGACGCTGCCACTTCCGGCGCCCTGAGCGCGGCCGTCAAGCGCGGCGACATCGCCGGCAAGGCCGGCCAGACCCTGCTGCTGACCAACCTGCCCGGCCTCAAGGCCGAGCGCGTGCTGCTGGTGGGTAGCGGCGCCAGCGAAGGGCTATCCGACCGCCAGTACCGCAAACTGGCCAGCGGCGCCCTGAGCGTGCTCAAGAGCCTGGGCGGCAGCGACGCCGCCATCGCCCTCGGCGATGTGCCGGTCAAGAATCGTGACGGTTATGCCCGCCTGCGCCTGCTGGCCGAGACCCTGGCCGATGGCGACTACGTCTTCGATCGCTTCAAGAGCAAGAAGGCCGAGCCGCGGCCGCTGAAGAAGCTGACCCTGGTCACCACCAAGGCCTCCCAGCCGGAAGCCGAACGCGCCCTGGCCCATGCCCTGGCGATCACCCACGGCACCGCTTACGCCAAGGACTTCGGCAACCTGCCGCCGAACGTCTGCAATCCGGTCTATGTGGCCGATCAGGCCAAGGTCCTGGGCAAGCAGTTCAAGGACGCCGGGCTCTCCGTCGAGGTGCTCGACGAGAAGAAGATGCGCGAACTGGGCATGGGCTCCTTCCTCGCCGTGGCCCAGGGCAGCGCCCAGCCGCCGCGCCTGGTGGTGCTGCAGTACAAGGGCGGCGCCAAGAATGCCCAGCCCTACACCCTGGTCGGCAAGGGCATCACCTTCGACACCGGCGGCATCAGCATCAAGCCCAGCGCCGGCATGGACGAGATGAAGTACGACATGTGCGGCGCCGCCAGCGTCCTGGGCACCTTCCGCGCCCTCATGGAGCTCAAGCCGGCGATCAACGTGGTGGGCCTCCTGGCCCTGGCCGAGAACATGCCCAGCGGCACCGCTACCCGTCCGGGTGACATCGTCACCAGCATGAGCGGCCAGACCATCGAGATCCTCAACACCGACGCCGAAGGCCGCCTGGTGCTGTGCGATACCCTCACCTACGCCGAGCGCTTCCAGCCCAAGGCGGTGATCGACATCGCCACCCTCACCGGCGCCTGCATCACCGCGCTGGGTTCGCTGGTCTCGGGCCTGATGGGCAACGACGACGCCCTGATCGACCAGGTCAAGCAGGCCGGCGATCGCGCCGACGACCGCGTCTGGCAACTGCCGCTGCACGACGAGTACCAGGAGCAGCTGGACAGTCCCTTCGCCGACATGGCCAACATCGGCGGCCCCAAGGCCGGTACCATCACCGCCGGCTGCTTCCTGGCGCGCTATGCCAAGGCCTATCCCTGGGTGCACCTGGACGTGGCCGGTACCGCCTGGATCAGCGGCGGCAAGGACAAGGCCGCCACCGGTCGTCCGGTCCCGCTGCTGGTGCAGTACCTGCTCGACCGCACCGCCGAGGCCTAAGCCTCTGCCCAAGGCCGCGACGCCCTACGTCGCGGCCTTGCCGTTTCCCTCCCCTT
>Ga0157369_10002076_pt1 | contig 24205 bp, 20 predicted proteins | sample C25metaG_FD_113461 | JGI IMG/M metagenome (GOLD analysis project Ga0157369, IMG submission 113461) | Corn rhizosphere microbial communities from Kellogg Biological Station, Michigan, USA - C2-5 metaG | ecosystem: Host-associated > Plants > Roots > Rhizosphere > Soil | place: USA: Michigan... | reverse complement strand
CATTCGACATCGGTACGGTAAATCCGAAAGGGATTCAAAAAGCGTTGGCGCAAGATGTGCCCATAGGCGCACACTCGGCAAGCGCTTTGCAGTGCCGCAGCCGCATACCGGATTCACAATGGATGAGAAAGCCGTTCAGAAGAGATGACGATCTTTGTGAGCTATCGCGATTCGCCTGAAAAGAACCGTGTAGGCTCCACGCAGCGCAACAACAACGCGAATGTGGTGCGCATTTGAACTGTTCAGAATCGCTTCGCCATTCTCGTTCCAACTCTTCTGCAGTTTACGCATTTTTCGGCCGGGGGTTACAGGCCAAAATGGAGGATCGAAGTGAAGGTAAGTACTTGAAAATAGGGGAAGTGGAGATTTAGTGGTGGGCGAGGCGGGAATCGAACCCACAACCCCCGGCTTAGAAGGCCCATCTGGGCCTTTTCAACCGATTGCCCTACTTTACCCTAGATTGCTCTAGATCAATGACATACAGCGCTTTTTGGTCACGAGCTTTTGCTCCCATTTACCCTCATTTTGCCGCTGGGGTCCCCCCAAAATCCCCCACAGTCATTCGGTGTTTTATTGGGAAACTCAGCGAATTGATGAGTAGCACGTATCGACTTGATGAGTAGCGCGTATCAACAAGGCGGGACGGTTGTCTCAGTTCGCCGAACCTTTGTCGGAAGCCGCGCAGCTGCTCGAGGCGGCCGGCCGAAAGAAGGTCGTGTTTCTCGAAGGCGAGGAAAATCGTCGAGCTAACCACGGTTCAATTGCTGAACGGAATCGAAGGGGTGTGGTTCTTGTCAACCGCGGCGTTTGCTGCCAGGTCGGCCGCCCTGTAGACCCGGTCTCCATCGATTGCCTTTTCCGCACAGCCGCTTGTATCTTTTTTCAGCAGCCCTGTGCTTCTCCGCAGCCTGTCTGCGTTCCTCCTGTACGGTCAAGGTGACGAACGACTACTAATCAATGTTTCTGCTGCCATTTGGCTTTGCATTTCATCCTGCAATAGCGACGCGGTCGGAATTGTCTTCACCGGCGGGCCATCTAGCTTCGCTTGGCTCGATCCCATTCATAAGACGTGATTTGCTTGAGCAACAACCTCGGTCGAAATGCGACAGTGTTTGGCTCCATAGAAATGTCGCCAAGCGAGTCTTGGCAAATCTTCACCACAATCGGATTCACCGATCTCAGGCCTGGAAGGCATTCTCCTGTGGAAATGGGCGGATGTGTAACAGCAATTGTCTCGAGAATATGTGACAGATTTCGCGTTGATTAAACGTCGATTGCCAACCGGACTGTAACATCCGCTGTTACGACGGGCGAATTCTCCGCCTGCCACTTTGAGCGCTACCTCCAAGTAAGTCAATCAATTGCAATTTGCCTCAGTCTGGTCTGCTACGTGCTGTGCAGCAGGCCAAAGAGGAGAACAGTGTATGCCTGTGCCTGCCAAGAGCCCCAGCGATCAATTGAAAGAGTGGAGCCAAGCTCTGGCTGAGAATCAGTCTAAAAATGCCAGCCTTTCAAAAGACATCGATCGTTTGAAGAACCAGATCGCAAATCTCTCTAAGACCGTATCGGATGTCGATCAAAAGAAGCAGGCCTGGGCCAAAAGTCTACAAGCTGCTAAGGATCAGCAGGCTGATCTTGGCGCATATGTCGCGACCAAGCTCCCAGTGCTCGAAGCCGGTCTGGCAAATGCCAAAGCTGTTAAGGACGCCAAGGCTGCCGGATTGAAGGCTCTCGACGATCAACAAGCGAGTGTCCAAACAGCTGCAAAGATTGCTGCGCAGAAGCAACAAGATTGGTCAACAGCAAAGCAAGCTGCAGTAGACGCTTCGAATTCTTACACGAGCTATGCCAATTTGGCCTCGGCAAACGATACGGTTCTCAAGGATCTCTCGTCGCTTCGCGCCTCGGCCGAGAAGGATGGAGCCGTCAACAATGAGGCAGGCATGTACTTCCACATCCTCGTAATGGCGGACCAGCTGAAACAACTTAATCTCCCCGCTCCAGAGGATTATGTTGCCAAGCTTAATGATCTTGCTGGGGTACTTGCAACGGCCGATGAGACTGAAAAGGTCGCGAAGATTGCAAGTGACAACGCCGCCTCCGATGCTGCTCAAACGCAGAAAGCTCTCGACGAGGCACGATCGTCGTGGCGTCAAAAAGTCCACGACTCCATTCCTAAAGGGGGTGCCGTCCCTCCCGCTAGCGGTCCGGCGCAGGCTCCTCCTGCAGTTACACAGGCAGCTCAACCCACTCCCACGGAGCCCGTAGCTGCACAGCAGCCAGTTCAAGCCGCGGCACAAGCACAGGGTTCTTTGGCGTCTTCGCAACCTAATACCTCCACGGCGCCTCCAGAGCAAGCATCGCAAGCGCCCCCACCCGCAGAACAGCAGCCGCCGCACTGAATCGCGAGGGCAGCACTCGATGAGCTGACCAAGATGGGAGATGAAGATGTTGCTGATCGTTCCAATTTGGGCGAAGGCCGTTACGCAAATTACGCAGAGATCGGCCACAGTGCCTACGAGTTCGTCTTCGATTTCGGCCAGGGCTGGCTGGACGCCGAACCTGCCCGAATCTACATCCGCGTTATCACGAGTCCGGAAACTGCTCAGCGAATCTTGCGTGCACTCGAGGACGCGCTCACGGAATATCGAAGGTTGTTCGGAGATGTCCATCACGAGTAGCTTGGGAGGTTCTCGTGAGTAGTTACAAGATCATCCTAGAAGTCAGCAAATTGCTCCAAACGACCTTATGGAGCGGCTTGACAGGGGACAATGCACTTACGCAATACGTGCCAAACCAGGACGCGATCGTTCTTCTTAATCCGGCAGACGCTGCGAAACAAGCGAACCATAAGGTTTCGCTCTGGCTATATCAGGTTCAGCAGAATGAATTCCTACGAAATCAGGTTCCCCTTCGAGTGCCTCAGCACGATGACCAGATTCAGTTCCAGCCGCTCGTACTGAATCTCTACTACTTGCTTACGCCGAGCACTGAAAGCGTGGAGGGCGATCAGATGGTGCTTGGCCGATCGATGCAGATTCTCAATGACAATGCAATTCTCCTTCTCCAGAGCCAGGAAGACCCCGGCGTTTCGCAGGAACTACGCGTTAGTATGTGCCAACGCGATCTGCGCGAGCTTGCTGAAGTATGGGAAGCGCTTCAGCAACCCTATCGTCTGTCCGTGTGTTACGAAATTCGCGTCTCCCAAATTGATTCCACTCGTAGACAGCGCACTGGCCGCATCAGAGACCGTGCCAGCACCTTTGAAGGTGTGCCACAGGCGGTCGGTGTATGAGCGTGCACACCACTGTGGAGACATTTATCTCGACCCCTATCGCGGCGGTCACGCTGGTTGACCAGTTTATTCAAGTGCGCGGCAGCGGCGGCGCGTTTCCACCGCCGGTCGGCGTGATCGGCTTCCAGTTCACAGCCAAGACCCAGCAGAGTGGAGAGATGCTCCTCGACCCGCCGATCGTGCTCACGGCGAAGACGAATCGTGGAGGGGTGTTTCTATTCGCCGGGGGTGGAACGATCGGCGACAGTCCTGAGTTGAGCATTCCAGGCGGCCGGTATCGGCTTCAGGTCACATCTGACTACTACCAACCCGCGACTCTTGATCTTGATTGGCCGCCCGACTCTACTGCGTTTCCTACAATCTTGTTGAAGCCGGCCTTTGCCTATCCATTTCCCGATCTCACGATGGCGTCCAACCAGCTCACTCTGCTCAGCGGTAACCTGTATCTCTCTGGTGCCGATCGTTCCCCAATTGCCAGCGCGGTTGTTACGATCACCGCTCCAGTCAATAACTGGCCGTTCAGGAGTTGCACGACCGATGGTAGTGGAGGATGGGTGCTTGTCATCCCTCAAGGTCGTTCCACGCCTGCATTTAACGCTTCGCTCCATTTTCAGCTTCCTGACAATAGCGCCTTTGATGTTGACGGAGTTCCCGTGCAACCCGGCCAGGCGAATAGTTTGCCCCAAACGGCACTTACCGGTTCCGTGCTAAACACCCTGGGTGCTCCCATTCCTGGAGCCGCGATTACTGTCTCCAACGTCGCTGGTGCCAGCACCTCATCCCGTAACGGAACGTGGTCCTTTTACATGAATCTCGATCAAGTTGATGTCCAGGCCCAAGTGAGTGCGGTTTTGCCTAGCGGCCAAAGTCAATCGCAGAACATACAAATTCGGAACCGAAAGACGGTCTTAGTCCCCCCGTTCCAAATCGCGACCCAATAAGGAGGAGTAGATGCCTGAGTATCTATCGCCCGGAGTTTACGTCGAAGAGATCGAAACCGGACCACGGCCGATTGAGGGTGTCAGCACAAGCACAACCGGCATGGTGGGCCAGACCGAGCGCGGACCCACTACTCCCCGTCTGATCACGAGTTGGGAAGAGTACAACCGTTGGTTCGGTGATTATGTCGATCGTGTCCCTGGTGGTACAGATCGCAAGTACCTGCCCTATGCGGTCCGGGGATTCTTTGAGAATAGCGGCCAGCGTGTCTTCGTTGCACGTATAACGCCGCCGGGCGCAGTGACGGCATCTCTAGATCTTGCCGGCAATGCTGCCAACCCCACCGTCATCTCCGCGAACGGCCCCGGGGGGTGGGGTAACAACGTTTTAGTGCGGATCACAGCTGCATCTCTCGCGGTGGCGGGAGGACCGACGGCGAATTGGTTCCGCATGACGGTCCTCTATTACCGCGACGGCATCCCCAATCCGTTCGTTGATCCGACGGACCCGAACAACTTCGGCAATCCCAATCGAAAGGACCCAACCGCCACAGAAGATTACGACAACCTATCCACGGTCCCCACAGACAGCAACTTCTCGCAATCAGTAATTAACACGGCCTCCAAGTTGATCACCATCATAGCTAGCGGCCGACCCGCAGATGTCGCATTCCCCAATAATCTGCAAAACGGTACGAACGGAAACGGTCAACCCACTGAGACTGAATACCAAGGCGATCCCAATGTTGCTGTGGACAAGCAGACCGGCCTTCTCGGCCTCTCACGTATTCGAGATATCTCGATTCTCGCTATCCCTGATGAAGTTGTTCTTCCCAATCTCCGCAACGACATCATCCAGCAATGCGAGACCTTGAAAGATCGATTTGCCATTCTCTACGCAACCCAGGCGGAGGAAGCCAATCTCGCAACCCTGCGCCCACCGCTTGACAGCACTTACGGCGCGTATTACATGCCGTGGGTTCGCGTACTGGCCACACACACTCCTGAAGGCCATCTCCTGGTACCGGCCCAAGGACACCTCGCCGGGATTTATGCCCGAGTTGACGACGATCGCGGGGTTCACAAAGCCCCGGCAAATGAGGTCATTCAAGGTGTCATAACTCAAGACCTTGGAAACAACCACAAGCCTCTCGAATACACACTCGAGAAAGGCGATCAGGACGTGCTGAATCCGAAAGGCGTAAACGTGATTCGCGATTTCCGTGCGGACGGGCGGGGTATTCGGGTCTGGGGTGCACGAACAATGAGTTCTGACCCGCAATGGCGTTACCTGAATGTGCGGCGACTTTTCATCTTCATGGAGGTGTCCATTGACCGAGGCAGCCAATGGGCCGTCTTCGAGCCGAACTATGAGGAGACCTGGGCCGCCATCCGGCTTTCCATCAGCTCTTTCCTACGCACACTTTGGCGCAACGGAGCCCTCGCTGGAAGCAGTACTGATGAAGCCTTCTTCGTAAAGTGCGACACCACAACCATGCTGCAAGACGATTTCGATAACGGTCGTCTGATCTGCTTGATTGGCGTTGCACCCACGAAACCCGCGGAATTTGTCATCTTCAGGATTTCGCAGAAGACTCTCGACGCAGTCACCCAATAGGAGCGCACCATGGCAGCGGCAGACAGAAAAGATCCATTAGCTTCCTTCAATTTCATCGTCAACATCCCGGGCGTTGGCACCATTGGATGTTCGGAGATTGGCGGACTCAGCGGTGAAAACAACATTATCGAATACCGAACCGGTGATGAGCCCGCTCGTCCTCGCAAGCTCCCTGGTCAAGCCAAGTACGCCAACATCAGTCTGAAGCGCGGCTTCACGCCCAACGGCAAAGAACTTTGGAAGTGGCGCCTAGGGGTCATCCAGGGCAAAACTCAGCGCTATTCCGGCACGATCACGCTTCGAGATGAAGCGCAAAAGGCTGCGCTCACCTGGCATTTCTTTGAGGCGTGGCCAAGCAAGTGGGCGGGTCCTGCCATGAATGCCAAAAACAACGACGTTGCTATTGAAGAAATGGAACTTGCGATCGAGGAACTCGAACTCGAATAGGAAATTCATGCGCACTCTCCACACTCCCGGTGTTTCTTTCGAGTGGCATGATGCCGCGCTTCCGGCAATCGGTCCTTTGCGCACCGATATCGCGGGATTCGTCGGCATCGCCGAACGTGGCCCTCTTCACAAGCCGGCGAAGATACAAAGCAGGACGCAGTTCACGTCTGTCTTCGGAGATGCAATCCCGCAAGCATTTCTGGCGTATTCGGTTGAGGGTTTCTTCGCCAACGGTGGTGACACTTGCTGGGTTGTGCGTGTTGCCGACCCAGACTCCGCAACGACTGCCACGCTAGATATCGTTGACGCTTATGGGGCACGCCTTCTCGGCATCGCAGCCGGAAGTCCGGGCAGCTGGGGCAACGGGATTGTTGTGAGCTGGATCCACGATCAGAGCCAAATCCTCTCTCTCACTCTCCACTACCCCGACGGCACCCAACAACTCATCCGCGATCCTTGGGGGGTCGCACTCCGGAACGTTCCGAATGATGTCCAGTTGGAGAGAAATTCACTTCCCTCAACCATGCAATTTCCGCTCATCGAGCTCTCCCGACCGGACCACGGCACATACTCTTCAAATCGTGTGGCCGTCTCCGCCGGACAGGGTCTCCTCGTGGGGGGCACGGACGGCTTGAACACCCTATCGTCCAAGCACTTCACGGGCCAAGGCGCTCCCGACGGAATATCGTGGGGCCTTGTCGCTCTTGAAGAGGCTCGCGACGTATCCATCGTGGCAGTACCAGATTTCATGCCCACTCCACATGTGCTCCCTCAATACACCGCGCCGCCTCCGTGCGACTGTGGCACTCTCGATCAGCCGGAACCGTTGCTTCAGATCTCACAAACACCGCCCGAGTACCCTCCCGCCTTCACGCCTGAACAGATTGTGATCCTCCAGCAGGCGTTGATCGGCCATTGCGAGAAAATGCGTTACCGCATAGCTCTTCTGGATCCTCTCGACAACCTCACGCCTGATGATGCCGTTGCAACACGCGACTCGTTCAAGTACACCAATCATGCCGCGCTCTACTACCCGTGGGTTTTGGTAGAGGATCCGCTCTTGCTGTCGGGCATTGTTCGCGCCATACCACCGAGTGGCATCGTGGCTGGGATCTACGCTCGCAGCGACCTCCAGATCGGAGTTCACAAACCTCCCGCCAACGCCATCGCTGACGGCGTTCTCGACGTGCGAGTTCAGATCGATCCAGTCGTACACGGCAGCCTGAACGACTCTAACGTTAACGTCATACGTTCTTTCCCGGGTCGCGGCATCCGGGTTTATGGTGCCCGCACTGTCGCCTACGACGCGACTTGGAGATATGTCAACGTCCGCCGACTCGTCCTCATGATTGAAAAGGCGATCGACCAGAACAGCCAGTGGATTGTCTTCGAGCCTAACAACACACGGCTGCAGCGTGAGATGGATCGCGTCGTCCGTGCATACCTCGAAAGTCTCTTCCGCGCAGGCATGCTCGACGGCTCGACGTCAGATGATGCGTACGTCGTGAAGTGTGATGAGTCGCTCAACCCGCCTGAAGTGATTGACGCAGGGCAGATCATTTGCCAGATCGGCGTGCAGCCACCGTATCCGGCGGAGTTCGTTGTTATCAAAATCGGAAAGACGCAGGATGCCCTCAACATCTTGCAGGAATCGGGGGCTGAAAGTGGCTGATACCGGCAATCGCAGCGATCCTATCCCGTCATTCCGCTTCGTTGTGCGGTTCGACAGCCTGGCGCCAGTGGGCTTCAGTGATTGCACGGGCCTTACTCTCGAAACCGAGGTGCAAGACTACCACGAAGGCGGCCTCAATACCCACAGCTGGAAGTTCGCAACACGCAGTAAACAAGGCAATCTGACACTCAAGCGCGGCATCGTCGATTCCGTGATGTGGACTTGGTACCTCTCCATCATGCAGGGCAGCATGCAGTTTCGGAACGGAACAGTTACAGTACAGGATCCCTCAGGCAGTAACGACGTGATGGAGTTCCAAGTGCTTCAAGCCTTCCCTGTCAAATGGGTTGGTCCAGATTTGAGCGCCAGCCAGAACAACTTGGCGGTCGAAACCTTAGAGTTCGCGCATCAGGGTCTTCAAAGGATCAAGTGAGGGCAAACATGCCAGTTCACATCGAGGAAATGACCAACGAGGTAACAGTCGTTGCCGGTGATCTGCCGCTCACCGAAGCGCAGATAGAAAAGCTTGTCCAGATCATCTTCAAACGTCTCGCGGACAGGCACCTGGATGCAGGCCGAATCCGAGCGGCCACCAAACTTCGCACGCAATCCACAAGTTCCTTCGAACTGGGGGAATAGCCATCCATGTCTCTGCAGAAAGCCGTGATAGAGATCGATCCGAGAGACCGTGGGCCTAACCTGCCTGACCGCATCACTGTGCAATTCAATCCTTCAGAGTACACGCTCTCCAAAGGCGCTCAGATAGCAGAGATCAATATTCCCGGTATAGACTCGCCGATTCTCCAATTCGTTCGAGGACAGAACGAAAAGCTCACTTTAGAGCTGTTTTTCGATACCACTGGGGACGGTATGGGCGAAGGGCAAGTCACCGATGTTCGCACTCTGACTAACCCCGTTTATCAGCTTGTGAAGATCCAAGGCAACACGCATGCCCCGCCTCGAGTTCGGGTCTCCTGGGGCCATGGCATTTCGTTTCGCGCCATCGTCGAGAGTGTTCAGCAGAAGTTCACGGTGTTCAACCCACAGGGGATCCCGCTGCGCGCCTCGCTTGCGGTGACTTTCCGCGAATACAAGACACTCGAAGAGCAGCTCAATGAACTTAATCTGCAGTCCTCCGATCACTCCAAGCAGTACATTGTTCGCCAGAATGACACGCTGAGCCGAATTGCCTACGAGCAATACGGCGACTCTAGCCGTTGGCGTGTTATAGCTGACGAGCCTGCGAACGCTGGCCTATTTGCTAGCCCGCGGCATCTCACTCCGGGAACTCGCCTCACTGTTCCAGCGCTAGATGTCTTCGGTAATCCGAAAGGAAACACCTAATGGCAACTGAGGTCGCGGTTCCCATCTATTCCGGCCAGGATTTCTATGTGCCCTATTTCCAGGTGAAGATCGCGGGGCGGCCACAAGGCCAAGACGTGGTGCGCGACATTCTCCAGGTTTCATACAAGGACAACATCACCGAAATCGACACTTTTGATATCACCATCAACAATTGGGACGCTGATAGTCGAGATTTCAAATACAGCGATTCTGACCTCTTCAATCCGGGAAAAGAACTCGAACTCTGGATGGGCTACTACGGCAAGGATCGTCTCCGCCTGATGGTGCGTGGCCAGATCACTGCACTGCGACCGTCGTTTCCTTCGGGTGGGGGCTCTACTCTGGCCATCAGTGGACTCAATGTGCTTCATAAACTTCGCACAAAGCAGGAGTCACACTCTTACGAGAAGAAGACAGACAGTGAGATCGCTAACGAGGTAGCGTCCCGCCTCGGAATCGAGATTAAGACCGACAGCGCGCCCGACGAGAAACGGTTTGACTACCTGCTCCAAGACAACCAATACGACATCATCTTTCTGATGGAACGTGCTCGTCGCATTGGCTATGACCTTTTCGTAGAAGAGCAGGGACAGAACGGTCAGGCAGGACAGCCGCTGCTCCGCTTCGGGCGGTCCCTGCAGGTTCGCCAGGTTACCTACCAACTCACGTACGGTCGCTCGCTCATCGAGTTCAAACCTGATCTAACCACTGCCAACCAGGTCAGCGAGGTGACGGTGCGCGGATGGGATGCCGTCAACAAGAAGAAGATTGAACAGACTGCCAAGCGCAGTGAAATCTCCGTTAAGGGGGTCGGTGCGGCGGGTGGCCAAGCAGCGATCGAGCAGTCATTCAACCAGCGCCGGGAGATCGTTGCGACCAAACCCATCGAAAGCGACGCAGAAGCAAAGACACTTGCCCTCCGCACTCTCGAAGAGAACGCCAAAGACATGGTGAAAGGCAGCGGCTCAACGGTGGGTCTCCCTGACCTGCGCGCAGGCTGCGTCGTGCAGATCGACGGGCTTGGTGCGCGTTTTTCCGGCCGCTACTTCATCACCTCGAGTACCCACGCCATCGGAGATGGCGGTTACACCACGCAGTTTGAATGTCGCCGCGAGGAAATATGAAGAAACCCGAAAACGGAATTGTCATCGGCACGGTGATCGATCTGAATGATCCCGAGAAGCTCGGTCGCGTGAAGCTCAAGCTGCCACAGTATGACGATCAGATCAGCAACTGGGCACGGATTGCCTCCCCCATGGCCGGGTCCAAACGCGGCTTCTTCTTCCGTCCCGAATCGGGGGACGAAGTGCTTGTAGGTTTTGAAAACGGTGAGGTTCGACGGCCCTATGTTCTTGGGGCGCTCTGGAGCAAAGTCGATAGTCCGCCTCGACACGACAACGATGAGACCAAGAACAATTGGCGCATCATCGTTTCGCGCTCCGGACACATGCTTAAATTTGACGACACCGACGGGTCGGAACGGATCGAGATCATCGACAAAAGCAACTCGCTCAAGATTACCTTCGATAGCGCCAGTTCTAAGGTTCAAATCGAGAGCAGTGGAGATGTAGAGGTAAGCGCGCCGAAGGGTGCCTTCAAGGTCAGTGCCCAATCGGTGGACATCGAAGCTAGCGGCGGCATGAAGCTGCAAGCGAGCGGGACGATGACGGTACAAGGCTCACCGGTAAACATCAACTGAGGATTTTATGGGACAGCCAGCCGCCAAACAGGGGGATCGCGTGAACGCCACAGACACTCATTTGATTCAGCCACCGGGTCCTAGTTCACCTGTTCCGACGCCCTTTCCCTTTACTGGCATCATTGATGGCTCGCTCAGCTCAAACGTGAACATCATGGGAATGCCCGCAGCTGTAGTGGGCAGCACCTCAACTAACACGCCCCCGCACATACCAGTGGGCGGAACTTTCGTTAAACCGCCCACGAACAAGGGAACGATTATCACAGGCAGTGCAACCGTGAAGATTAACGGCAAACCTGCAGTGCGCAATGGAGATACGTCGCTCACGTGCAACGACCCTGTAGATCTACCGGCTGGCACAGTAGTTGCAGAAGGAACGGTGAACATCGGTGGCTGATCTCACTCCATCTTTTCTCGGGCGAGGCTGGCGGTTCCCTATCAAGCCGGATGCACAGGGGCGCCTCAACTATGTCGACGGTGACGAGGAGATTCGGGAAAGCATCTGGATCATTCTGACCACGGCAGGCGGTGAACGGCAGATGCTCGAACAGTTCGGATGCGACATCCATGACCTGGTTTTCGACGCCAACACTGCAGCGCTACGCGGCTTGGTGCAGGAGAATGTCCGCTCCGCGCTCACTCTATGGGAGCCCCGGATCGATGTGCTCGACGTGCGAGCCGAATCGCCCGCCGAACAACGGAACATTCTTACGATCCATATTGATTACCGAATCCGAGCAAACAACGCAATTTACAACCTCGTCTATCCGTTCTTTCTCTTTGAAGGAGTCAGTTAGCCATGCCTCTCAAGCCTCCTGAACTCGATAGCCGCACCTACGACGATATTCTTCGGGATCTACAATTCCGCATCCCGCGCTACACCAAGGAATGGACAAACTACAACGACAGTGACCCCGGGACAACGCTACTGCAGTTGTTTGCCTGGCTTTCCGAACAAATGCTCTACCAGATGAACCAGATTCCCATGAGGAACTATGTCAAGTTCCTCAAGCTTCTTGGGCAGGAACTGCAGCCCGCGCAGCCAGCTCGCGCTCGCCTTACCTTCTCGACCTCGGGAGGGACGACGATTGCTTCGCCTGTTCCACTGCACGCGCAGGTGTCGGCGACAGCTCAAGATGGTGGGCTTCCACTCATCTTCGAAACTGAGAGTGCAATCGGCTTAATCCAGCCCCCTATGGACGTCGTCGGTATCTTTGATGGGGCATCCTTCACGAACGTTAGTGACGCTAACAGTAGCCCAGGCACAACCTTCCTTCCCTTCGGTTGGTCTGCGGATATCGGAAATGCGCTATATCTAGGGTTTCTTGCTCCGAAACCAATGCCTCCCGCCGGCAGTGTGCCGTTCTTTCCACAGGAGATGACCTTTGCAGTCTTCTTGCCACCGTCTTCCACCGCTGGCGCACCGCGGCGCTGCACAGGCATTGTGCAGCCCCCTGTTGCCCCTGTCACGCTCATTTGGGAGTACCGGCCCGCGGCCGGACAAGATTGGCAGCGCTTGAATGTCTTCTCGGACGGATCGGCTAGTTTCACGCGCGAAGGCTACATCAAGGTCGCTGGACCGCAGAACATCCAGCCAGCGACCGAGCCTCAGCTGAGCTCTGATCCGCATTTCTGGATCCGCATCCGCATCGGCGGGACATCGACCTACCCGGCCGGAACGATTCCGACGATCGACATCATCCGTCCCAACACGGTCGATGCATCCAACCTAGCCACTGTCAGCGGAGAAATTCTGGGTGTCAGCGAAGGCCACCCCAGCGAGATCTTCACTTTTCAACACACGCCGGTGCAACCATCGTCGGTCCAGATCCAGACCGTGCTCAACACCGCAGTAACCGACTGGAAGTTGGTTGACGACTTTCTCTCCTCCGGTCCAGACGACACCGTCTACTCCCTCGATCCTGTTGCCGGCACAATCCAGTTCGGCAATGGCGATCAAGGTCTCATTCCGTCGCCCACAGCCCAGGTTATAGCCGTCAACTATCGATACGGCGGCGGCTTGCGAGGGAATGCGCCGGCAGCAGCCATCAACACCCCGCTCACTTCGCTTTCCGGAGTTGCCCAAGTCTCGAATATCCGGCCGGCCACCGGAGGCGCCAATGAGGAAGAACTGGACGACATTCTAGTCAGGACCCCCGCCCTTCTGGGCCGCCGAGACCGCGCAGTCACGCCTAGTGATTTTCAGTCACTCGTCGGGGCAGTCGGCGGAGTCGCCGCAGCCAAGGCACTTCCGCTCTTTCATCCCGATTTCCCCGGCGTAACGGTTCCCGGAGCCATCACCGTCGTCGTCGTTCCGACAACGCTCGACGTCCCGCCAAAGCCGTCGAGCGATCTCATACGCAGCCTTTGCGACATGCTCGACACAGTGCGCTTGCTCACGACGGAAGTTTTCGTGAAAGGCCCCTCGTACCAAGAGATTCGCGTGGAGGCTCGCGTTACCGCCAATCCCTATGCCTCCTTTGACGTTGTATCGCAAGGTGCGATTAAGGCGATCAACGACTTTCTTGATCCACACCAAGGCAATTTCGGTGCCCAGCTCTTTCCCACCAAGCTATATAGCGTAATTTCCGATGTCGCCGACGTTATCGGTGTGATGACGCTCAACCTTTACGTGGACGGTCGCCGCTACACCGGCCTTCAGGCCATTTCGGCACCGCCCGATGGTCTGTTCTATGGCAACAACCATATCGTCACGGTTACCCCGTCCTAAGGAACTGACATGCGACCACAGGGAGCGACATACTGGCGAATCGGCGGACGCAGCGGATGGACTGTTCGGACGAAACAGTCAGATCTCGCAGTCAGCGATGCTCATGGCCTACGGCTCGCCGCCGATCCCCAGGGACCGCTGTCGCTTGATAGCGCGGAGGGCACTGCGGGAGGCCTGGTCCTTCCGCGCACGATGACGTTCGACGAAACCAACTTGCTTTACTTGCTGGTGGGGAACCACGTGCGACGTTTTGATCCAGAGACGCGGCACTTCCACAACCTCCCCGCCGTCGGTGGCATAGGCCACCAGCCGCGTCATTTCTTCAAACCTTCTTCGATTACAATCTCCGGCCATCTTCTCTACGTTGCAGACACCGGCAATCGTCGCGTACAGGTCTTTGATCTTGCGAGCCTCGCTCTCGTTCAACTTATCGATGACACCGGCATCCGTGCCGAATGGTCCCCCAAAGATGTCGTCGCCCATGCCGGATGTGTCTACATACTCGATTCCGCGAAGGCGCGGGTCTTCCGCCGCACCCGCACGGGTCACGTCTGCATTGAGTTTGAAGCGCCATCCAAAGTGGGACAGTGGTCGCGCATCCTCATCGATCGCAATGGTGAGCTGTATCTTTTGAATCTCAGCCAACCGGAGAAGCCGGTGCTCGATCGGCGCGACCCGCAATCTCCACAGATTCCCGATGCGGGCTCCGTGCGCGATCTATTCGATCCGCCTCCGATCCGTTTTGATGAACAGATGCGCTTCTGCTTGCCGGAGCCTCTTGCGCGGGTATGCTCTCGTTCACGTGCGGAGGCCCCTTCCTCTGAAATGGCGTTAGGCCTGTGCCCGCCCTTCGACCGCCCCTCATGCCCAGGAATCGCGAATCCCGGAGCGGCTTTGCAGAGAACCCGAACCGCGCAAGGCGACTGGTTGCTCTATGTGGTCGACCGCCAGAAGCTTCGTGCGAATGCCTACACCGCTCACGGTCGGCACCTCCGGCACTCGTGGGGTGTTGGAATGGATTGGCAGCCGTCGGACGTCGCTGCCGGCGGCCAATTCGCCTTCATCCTCGATGAAAAGAATCAGGCGATCTATCGCCATCATGCCGGGTACGACACCCTCCGTCTTATAGTTTCTGACCATCCCCCGCACTTCGATTGGTCCCGCATCGCAGTTGACGAGTGCCATAACGTTTTTGCTTGGGCGTTGGGACAGTCCGAAGTTCAGGCCTTTGACTCGCACGGAACGCCTCGAGGAAATCGCCCCTATTCGATCGTCGCTTCCTACTTTGAAGTACAGCAACCGCCTGCACCACTCGACGTGGGCACCGGGCTCATCTTCGATGCCAAGGGCACGCCCATTGCTTCTATTGATACGTCGGCCCCTATCGCCACCCCACTCTACTTCACCTCCGGCGCGTGGCAGAGCATACCACTGGACAGCCTTCAGTATCGATGCCAGTGGCATCGCATTGAGCTAGCACTCTCCAGCTTTCCGCCCTCGAGCCGCATCGACGTTTTCACATTCGCGCACCAGAACCCCACTGACGTGTTGACTGCGGGGGACGATGCATGGCAACACGCTCACACCCTTATCGCACCCGTTAACCCGCAGTCCTGCGAATCCACACCTGAACCGGTTGACTTTCTTGTCCAGAGTGGATCCGGACAGTTTCTTTCTCTGCGTATCAATCTGCGGGGCGATGGATTTCACACGCCTGCTGTAGATAACATAAAGGTCCATTACCCTCGCGAATCCTACTTGCAATACCTACCTGCGACCTACTCCGCAGATGACGAGAGTCGTATCTTCCTTGAGCACTTTCTCGCCATCTTCCAAACAGAGTGGGATCGCTTCGATCAGATCGTCTCCCAGGTGCAACGATATTTCGATCCGGATGCAGCTCCCGCGGGCCCCTTCCTGGAATACCTCGCGATGCAGTGGCTAGGCCTTACGCTCGAGAAGACATGGACCGCTGATCAGAAGCGCCGGTACATCTCTGCCGCCCCTAAGATCTTCCCCGTGCGCGGCACACTCGGCGGATTGCGCAACTTGGTCGCGGTCTATCTGGCGAACTTTACTGGCAGTGAGACCGACGACATCCTGGCAACCGGCTTTCCATTGATCACTGAAGGATTTCGTGAGCGCCGCTACCTGTTTGCGAATCAGGGCGATGCCAGTCGTCTGGGCCAGAGCGCACCGCTCTGGAGCGACTCTGTGGCGGGCCGTTTGCAACTCGGTGCGTATTCGCAGGTCGGCCAAGCAGTACTGGTTTCAACAGGTGATCCATCCCACGATATGTTCAACCGCACTGCCAACCGGTTTGGTGTGAATTTCCCGGCTAGCTGGCTCCGGAGCAAGAGCGACGAGATCATGCTTCGTCGTGCGATCGACAGCGACAAGCCAGCACAGACCAGTTACGACCTAAATCTCGTGGAAGCACGTTTTCGAGTGGGAACGCAATCGACCGTGGGGATAGACACGATCATTGGCGAATTCCCAGCTACACGCCTTGCCGGCCAAGCACAGCCCGATCTGCCGTCCAGCCTGCATCCGACAGGACGCCTAGGCTACGACACGCTTCTAAGCGGTCCCGGCAGTCTCGCGATGCAACTGACACCGAGCGTACTTCTAGGAGCTCAATCGACCCTTACATGAAGAGGTGACTATGGACAACCACAGAGAGTGCGACGACACCTGCGGCGAGATCGCTAGCCAGCGAATGCTCTATTTCCCAGGCCGATTCATGTCGGCGCGCGACTTCACCGATGAACAGAAGTACTTCCTTACCCGCCGCCTTCTTCACAATCGCATCCTTCATGGATGGGGCGTCGTCTGTGGGCTCCACGTCCACCCGCATCCTATCGAGAGCTGCCGCAAAGATCATGTCAAAGTGGAGTGCGGGATCGGTCTTGATTGCTGCGGACACGAATTGATCGTTCGGAAACCAGCCGTCCCTCCTCCGATCCCGTGGGCCAGCCGCCCTACTGCTCATCTTCCTGGACCAGCTCAGGCGCCTCAAACAGAGGCTCCGCTTGCTGCGACGAACCCCGCACCTCCTGAGCAGGACGCGTCTTCGCTGCTGCCGTCCAACCCAGCGGGATCAACCTCGCAGCGCTGGTACCCGCTTCTTTGCCTTGAATACTGTGAGACGGAAACTGAGTGCGTACCTGTCCTCTACAGCGAGCATAACTGCGACAAGGAAAGACGTGAATTCAGCCGTGTGTCCGAAGGCCACAGCTTCTTCTGGCACTGGGTGCGCGAAGCCGACCTTGCCAAATATCATTGGAAATCTCGCCAAGGCGTCCTCCCTCGGGTTCGGCCAGATGGCTGTCAAGAGCCTTGCCCGCCGGATGATTGTTATGAAGAGCACATTGACCCGCCGCGTTGCTGCCTAGACCCTGATTGCCCGCCCGACCATTGTTTACCGATCGCGTGGATCGACAGCGACGGCGAGACATCTATCACAGCTAAGCAAATCATGACTCTCGGTCGTCCGGCCCTACCACCACCTCCAAGATCTCTAACTCACATCTGCCATATCAATTGGCCGCATGGAGGCGTGGTGTCGCGCCACCACATGGAGCACCATCTACACCGGCTCGAAGTCCGCTTTGACCGGCGTCTTCGTCACAATGACCATGAGATCGGCCTCTCCGGGCCGACAGGTATAAACCCGGCTACGTTTGTGGTCCAGTTTGGCGGCGGATATGAAGATCTCGATTTCGTCACATATACCGAACCGCCCCATCTCGAACACGGCTGCAAAGCTGTCTTCGCGATCGATCCCCGGAGCCAACGACATCATCACGAACGGCCCTTCGCCTTTCTCGAGAACCAAACCGTCTATATCTCTCTAAAGTGCGATTTCATTCTCGACTGCCACGAAGTCCCGGTAGACGGGAACCATTTGAAAGGCATTCTCCCATCCGGCGATGGTGTACCTGGCGGTACCTTCGAGAGTTGGTTCCGCGTCATGCCAGACCATGAATGGGAAGAGTGGAATCGTGAGCAACAACACGCTCAGGAGGAACGGAGATGAACAGCATGACTGCCCATCCTTGCGACTGCGGCTGCTCGAAGTGCAAAGAGCAGTGCTGCGAACTCGAATGCTTGGTTCAGCCGCGTTTCTTCTGTGGACAGCTGCTCTCGGACCAGGACCTCACCGCCATGCTCGATTGGGTGAAAGGTAAGAACGCCCTAATTCGTTATCGCCATGGCTGGGGCGTTGTATGCGGTCTCGAAGTTCTGTGCGAATGCGATCGTGCTACCGGTGCAGTGGTCGGTGTCAGTCCCGGATATGCGATCGATTGCTGTGGCAACGACATCATTGTGTGCTGCGAGGCCAAATTGGATCTCTCCTCCTGTTGCCAGCCACCAGCACCGCCATGCAATGGGAGTGCTCCTGCTGTTCGACAGCAGCCGGACAACAACGATCAGCAGTCGTTCGGACCATTCAAGCTGCCAAAGCGAGAGGTCCAGGCCGTCGACCTCTTCATTCGTTACAGTGAAACTCAGTCCGACCCCAAATCGGGTATTGCGCGGGGCGGCTGCAACAATACCGCTGCCTGCGAATACACTCGCACTCACGAAGGCTACGAGCTGTACTGCAAGGCGGTAGATGATTGTGATGATCCTTCGGACAAGCGCGCGAACCTGTGGTATCGCGCATATAGGGAAGGACTCTCGGGGCTCTTCGAAACGCTCGAAAAGCTCCACCGTGCTGACGATCCCCAACAAACGATCACAAATTTGCTCTTCTGGATGCAAAAGCATCCGCAGCGTGAGTTCTGTTTTCTCTCGGAGTATCTCTGCGACCTCCAGAGAAACGGCCAGTTTGACGAGGATTGGTTCAAGGAGCTTGTCTTCTGGATTGTTCAGGATTGGCGAAGCTCTTTCTTTCGCTGCGGCTGTGAAGGATGTGGTCCTGATACTGGAGTTCGTCTAGCACGTGTGTGGCTCTGGCGTCGGATGGACAAGAACGGCAAGCAGGTACTCAAGATCATCTACATCAACGCGTATCCGCCGTTCCGGCGACCTCTTACTCACGATTGCTGGCCGGTTCCGTCAGATTGCGTCACGCTCGCGCCTTACGTCTGGCAAACTGCCGATTCATCATGTGCCCCGTTGCGTAAACTCGGCTTCGCCGATATCCGTCTCGTTCCGTTTGAATATCGAGATCTGGAAGATTTCAGAGAGCAACTGCGCCGTGAGCAGGTTTACGTGTGCTGTGCCGACCGTGACAGAACGGGTAAACTCGTCGCGTACTACCGCAAGGATTACTGCGGACAACTTCGGGTGGTTTGTTTTGGACCTGCAGAGGGCGAGCCGCAGAGGCCCGCAGTCGATCCCTTGAATTTGGCGCCCGACGCGCCCGAACTGGATGTCGAGCGTGTATACGGTATCGGCGGCGCTAGCGCGAAGCGCTTGCGGCAGGCAGGGATTCGCAATCTAGTAGATCTTTCCAATGCCTCTCCGCAGATGGTGCGGGATGCTCTCTCGAGTCTCCCGATTCAGCAGCCGGACGAGACGCGATGTGCCAAATTCATCGAGGAGGCCAAGCTGGCTCTCGAACGCCTAAAGGCAGGGAGTTGACTCCATGGCCGCCATACAGCGGGTCACTTACGCGGAAGGTCAGCGTATTAATGCCGACGATCTCACATCGGAGCAGCTCTACCTGCTCGCTCTCGACGAGCGACACAATTTGGGCGAGCACGCACAAGGTGTGGCTCTCGGGCTCGTGCGCTCGTTGGATGTGTCCGGTAATTCGAGAGTCACAGCGGGCGTTGCTATCGATCCACAAGGCAGAGAGCTGCTCGCAAAATCTGACGTTCCCGGCCCTGTACTTCCAGGCGCGCAGTGCACTGACCTTTGGATTGTCTATTGCCTGTTTCCGGTTGAGGTTCGTCGTCCAGGCACTCACGAATGTTCCCAAAGCAGATCTTCGCGCCGGCACGAGTTCGGTCGGATCGTTGCCTCGACCGCGAATGCTGCGTCCGATCCTATTCCGCCTTACGAAGGGGCCGTGTACATTGGACGCTTCGATTGCGCAAAAGCGCCAGATATAGGCTATGTCGCGCTAATGGGGCAGAAGGTCGCCGATCCCGGCGCTCGTAGCTGGATGCAGATAGGCCCTGTTTCAGGCCACGACCGCTACGGTTTTCTCCTAACTACTGCGGACACCGGCGGTGTACCTCATCCAAAACTTGCGATTGATCGAATACAAGCGAACACCTTCTGGGGAGACGTAAACCTTCTTGCCTACCACGCCGACGCCCTGCTCCCGTCTCCCTCCGGCCTTCTCTTGAGAGCCACGGCCCGCATACCGGGGGACTTCGGCGAACAGATTCTTGTTCGTCTCACACCGCTTGCGGGAGGAGTAGCTGGCTCCGTGGTTGGTGTCACTCTCCTCTATAGAGGCAAGCCCATAACCGGAATGTTAGAGCTCCCGGCTATTGCGAGCGAACTCCGAAACCAGCTGAAGGAGTTCAATAAGACGTCCACACTTGTACGGCTCGACGTAGTAGAGAATCCCGGCATCAACAAGCGCAGAAGACTTACAGCATCATCCGGAAGACTAATTACGACTCAGGAGATTCCGCTCAGCGCAACAGGCGGCTGTCTCGAACTCTGCAAATGGCCGGATCTACCCGCAACTGCTGAGAACCCGCCTCGCGGTTGTGCATCGCCCGTTGCGGGGGACGCGCCTAGCAAGTCAGCCAACGGCATCTCTTTCACCCCATCCAGTCAACCCATTAAGCTTACGCCGCTGCCAGGCGCCCGTGCAGCAACTGTCAATGAAAACAGCGCACAGATCACGCAAATGCGTGTCGATCTTGGCCCGAAAAGGGACAACGATCCCTTCTTACGCTTTGCGATAGGTGCGGCCGACCAGAATGGCGATTTCAAACCCTGGTTGACTGCCGACGGAATCGGCAATCTCGGCCACGCTCTGACTCAAGGGGATGTGATTAATCTCAATGTTACCGGCCGGGTCGAACAAGATCCGATCAAGCCTGATCCCACGGACGCGCGCTTTACTGCGCTGTTGGTCCTTGCGTGGCTTCATGGTCTGCAGAGTTCTGTACAGGCCAGCACGGTCATTTCCCTTGCTATATCCGATTTGCCCGCACTCATCGAAAGCAATCAACCTTGGAAATACAAAGTCACCGCTAGTAACTCAGGTAGCCTAAATGTGACTGCCGACAAGCTCTTCGAAACGCGCGTGATAGCCGACCAGACGCTGCTTACCAATATTGCAAACCAGACGGTCATTGCAGCTGGAGCGAGCCAGAGCTTCAACATCAGCCACGCTGCAGGTGAAATGAACGTAACTGGTAATCTCACTATTGAGATCCGGATGAGTGGTAAGATCGGCAACTTTCCTTGGTGGAAGGCCGCTACCGCCGGGCCAATTCCAGTGGTTTCGTCGCCGGAGCTCGACATCTCCGGCCTTCCTTTAAGCGTACCGGCAGGCGAGGATTTCAATTACCAATTCAAAGTTACGAACACCGCTAGTGTCGCGATCCGCCTTAACTCCGTCACCGTGGCGGAAAGCAATGGAGCGCCTCAAGACTTGGCTATCGGCACACCTGACCTTCCGCAAAACGGGCACGCGACTTTTGGCCCGATCAGTCATGCCGGTATCGATACGGACTTGCCCATGCAGATTGAAGTAGGTTTCACGTGGGCAAGCGGGACGGTATCAAAAGTGACCGCGAACAGGATTATCAAGGCGCACAAGCAGGAGAAACACGTCTGAAATTACGAACCATCACAAAGGACATCGACTTCTCATGACTAGCCAAAGCCTTTCTCGGGTCCATTACTTCGACCGGCAATACCTGCGCGTAAACGAGTTCACGGACGAGCAGCTTTACCAGCTTGCGCTGCGTCGCCGCCACAACGTGACCCTTCATTCGTGGGGCATTGTCTCAGGCCTCAATATCGTTCTTGAAAACGGGAATCCTGTAGTCTACCCCGGCATCGCCATCGATGGTTATGGTCGCGAACTTCTTTTGGCCGGGAAAGTCGGTATCGAGATCGAGACCTTCGATGACCTTGCTACCGACAATCTGGACGTGTGGATCGTCTATGACCTTCAGGATGCCGGCGCGACTCCCACCGGCTATGGCAGTTGTATCAAAAACGACGCCCAGAGCACCTACCGTATCAACGAAACACCCCTTATCCTCGTCGAACTTCCTGTCTCCAAAATAGTCGACCCTCGACGTCCGCCTGGCGTGCCGGACGCCACACTCAAGGCGCCTGTCCCTTTGATGTCAGATGATCCAAAGGATACGTGGCGCATCTACTTGGGTCGCATCTTCCGGCTTGCTGAAGGCAAATTTAGCGTTGATGGTTCAGCGCGTACCTATGTCGGATTGGTAGGCGAGACGATCGACCATCCGGCGAGCGGCGCACGGGTAGAAGTCGGGAAGCAGTCGTCCAGTGATGTATCGCGGATGGTCGATGGGAAGACCTACGTTTACGAGAAAAGTGGCGATGTGCGCCGGTTCGCGGTATTTGTGCCGAAAGACCTGAACAATGACAAACTACAAACAACGGAAAATCTAGCCCCGCGTTTCGAGATTCTTGATACCGGTGACATCCGACTGCGCGGAGAAACGATCATTGAAGGCAGCTTGCGTGTCGCTGGGGGCGCTCTTCAATTCGTAGATCCGGCTCAGTTCACTGCAGATGCCGTGCCACAGGTCCCCTCCATCTACCGATTTCAAGACGACGGCAACGATGAACTGCGCGTCGATCTGGGCAGCGACGACACGGTTCACAAGCAATTCGTTATCGGCTTCTCGTCTTCAGATGGCAACTTCACACCGTGCGTGAAGCTAGAGCTTGCAGATATCACAGGTGGGGGCAAATTGCAGCCACTACTGACTGTTTTTGGAGATTTGAAGATCGACGGCAAGCTGGTCTCATCTACGGTTGTTCCCATTACTGTTAGCCAGGGAGCCCTCTCTGCGCTCTTGGGAAGTTTCCAATCAGGGGTCGCCGCAGGGAACCAAAACCCCTAGAAATGCGCGAGCATCACCATGTCACTTCGCATTGGCCGCTGGAACTGCACGTATCGCGTGATGGAGAATCAGCCGCAGGCTCTTCTAGCCGTGGACGCGCTCGAACACGACGTCCGTCGCGGCGCGCTCCAAACCTACGAAGCGACTCTCGCTGCGGCTTTGGCGGGCGACCCTGCTGTATATGTGGTGCGGCGGCTGGATGTAAAGCTGACGATACACATGGCGGAGAATTCGAACACGCAGACGCCGGCGTGGCGATGGGGCGAACAGATCGGCGCTGACGCGGTGCGTGCGATCCTCGCTGAGCCTGACTCCGCCAACATCGTGCGATTTGACGACCAGAGCGATTTTGTAGCTCATTTTCTTGCCGATATGTTGCGCGGCTTTGCCTGGCAGCGCTGGTGTTACGGCGCCTTCGCGCGTTTCCGTCACTCGCCGCAGAGAGAAACAGTACTGAGAGTTCTGCGTGAGAACCGCTATATGCTCGCCTCCATCTTCAATTGTCTTGCTCGCCTGGGTTCTCTCCGAGCCGTGCTGGATCTCTTGGATGATGGGGCTGCTGAGGTGCTCTTGTCTGAAATGGGGCCACAACCTAAAAGAGAACCCACAATCGGGGAGTTGCGCGTGTTTGTGCGGGCAGCACTCCGCATTGCTGATGGACTGGGCCTGTGGACTACAGGTCCGATCGATGAGGCGGTGCTCCTCGAGACTTACTCGGCCACGCGCCCCCACCCCCCGGATTGGACCGATCGCAGATCACTGGCAGCCGCCGTATGGAGCATCTTGCGGTTTGCCGAACAGAGGGCCGGGATTGCGATCTCTCCCAGTGCCTATCTTCAAGAACGCTGGAGCATGCACGCTACGGAATATGCCGCAACGCTCGATTGGCTGGATCTCAACTGGCTTCGAGAAATCCTGGTGGGCTCACCAGCCGAGGTCGTCGCAATTCCTCCATTGCGCCAAGCCGTAATCGGGACCGTCACGCCGAATCAGAGGACGCTGCTTGCGCGTTTAGCTCAGCTTCTGACTGCAGCTGTGATACCGCTTGACCGCCTCCGACCTGATTCCAAGAGCAACGCGCTACGTATTTACGCTACGTTGGCGGCCACTGATTCCGACTTGGCCGCCCACCCTGCCACGATCTCGATTGTCAAACGATTGCTTGCAGCTTGGCACGCGATTCACCGGGTCGATGATCCGATCGGTGCCCTTCAGCAACTTCGGGCGGGGCGGGTTCCGGAAGCAGCACGCTATATGCCGCGCGACCAATCGCAGGCTCTTCATTCTGCCGCCGCGTTGGGACCCCTTGCGGCGGACGTCATCCACAAACTAATCGCGAATTCTCCAATCCCTTTGCGTACTCCTGCAGGAAATGTTGCCGAGACGGAGGTCGCGGGTCTATTTCTCCTCATTCGTGCCCTCACAGAAT
>Ga0157369_10002075_pt1 | contig 24207 bp, 23 predicted proteins | sample C25metaG_FD_113461 | JGI IMG/M metagenome (GOLD analysis project Ga0157369, IMG submission 113461) | Corn rhizosphere microbial communities from Kellogg Biological Station, Michigan, USA - C2-5 metaG | ecosystem: Host-associated > Plants > Roots > Rhizosphere > Soil | place: USA: Michigan... | reverse complement strand
AGCGTGCGATCATCGCGCCGGGCTTTCCCACTTCGCTGGCTGCGCCTGGCAGGGAGTATGCCCTCGAGCGGTTGCCGTGGCGCGGGCATTTTCTATCCATTCGCTACCGCTTCCTCGATGAGTCCCGGGTCCGGGTTGCTATTTCTTGCGGTGGGGCGCTCGTGGTGCGCGAGGTTCACGACGAACAACAGCAATTAGTTCCCCTCCGTCGACAGGGCATCTCTGCCGACCTGGAATTGGCGAATTTTGGCCTGTACACCATCGCGTTTGCGGATCGTTCCACCCCCTGATCGCATAGAGTCCGTTTGTACTATGCCCCCGTGGTCGCCCTGGTTCATGCGAATGAGCGCAGAAACGATTATCTTCGCTGACAATGCAGGAGAGCTCATAAATCCTGCACAGGCCCTGCATCCCGAAACCATCTTTGCTTCCCCCGTCCGCTTTTTCGGAGACCTACAATATGCATCGCAGGAATTTCCTGATCCCTCTCGTGCTGGCCACTTTGTGTTGCGCTGCGCCCGTCTTTGCCCAGTTCTCTGCCAGCGTGCAGGGCACGGTTCTTGATCCTCGTGGCAATGTCGTTTCCGGCGCCACTATCGTCCTGGTGAACACGGACACCAACGTGACGCAGACGAAGACATCCGATCCGAGTGGCAGTTATCGCTTTGTCAGCCTCGCACCGGGGCACTACCAGGTCGCCGCCTCCGCAAGCGGCTTCGCAACCTCTAAAGTGGGATTTGTTCTGAACACTGCGGAGAATCGCGATGTACCCATCGCACTGTCAGTTGGCGAAGTCGCCTCGACTGTATCTGTGAGCGCAGAGAGCCCGCTGCTCGATACGTCGGACAGCCGCGACCAGTTGACGATCGACACCCAAGCTGTTCAGTCGCTCCCGCTCGCGGCGAGAAACCCAACCTCCCTGATTGGCCTAGCCCCTGGAGTCACTGGTCTGGGCTCTTCGGGCTATACGAATTTCTTTACGGAAAATGCCGACTACAGCGCCAACGGACGCGGCACCAACGGCAATCAGTATGTACTTGACGGGCTCGATATCAATATCGACGTCAACCCCGGTGTCCTCACGCTCGTGCCCAATGCGGATGCGCTTTCCGAGATGTCTGTGCAGACGAACACCTATACGGTCGACTACGGCAAGACGAGTTCCATGCAGACGGTCATGACCACCAAATCCGGGACGGAGAAGTATCACGGTTTTGGCGCACTTTACTACACTTACCAGGGACTCAATGCCCGCGGCGAATTCGGCCCCCCTCCTTCCGTACGGATTGCGCCGTTCCATACGACGAATATGTCTTTTGGCATCGGCGGGCCTGTCATCCCGCACCACCAGTTCTTTTTCTTTTTCAGCATTGAGCCGTATCTTGCTCTCACTTCCAACGGAAACTCTGTTCTGACCTATGAAGATCCGGCCTTCGTCGCATTTGCTCAGAAAGCGCAGCCGAATTCTCCTGAGGTACAGTTGATGGCGAAGTATCCGCCCAGCGGCGCCACCACCACGAGCGTAGCGGCTACGGCGCTCGATGCCTTCGGCCCGCAGAACTTGGCGAACAACACCGGCTGCGCTACACCCAGCACGGACGATATCCCATGCGGTACGCCCGTGTTCGACCACGGCAACTTCAATTCGTCCAGCTTCAACAACGCAAGACAGTACAACTTCCGAATCGACAAGTACTTTAGCCGGGACCGTGTTTACGGCACATTGTTCCGTGACACCGGCAATTCCGGAGGCCCTGCGGTTCGGCCCGCGTTCAATACCACGAACCCCTCTTCGGTAATTGCGGTGCAGGGAAGCGAGACGCACACATTCTCGCCGAACACCTTGAACCAGGCTTTCTTCGGCTACAACTATCTGCAGGGCACGATCTCGAAGACTGGCCTGCTCTCTGTCCCAGTTGTGAATGTAAATAATCTCGGAGTCGGATGGGGCATCGGCTTCGCGGACGGCCAGTATGCGGAGCACAATTACCACTGGCGCGACGTTCTCACCAAGCTGCACGGCACGCACGCCATCAGCATTGGCTATGAAGGTTGGCATGGCGACGATCTTGCGCTCTTCGCTCCCAGTTACGCGCAGCCTTCTTTTCAGTTCAATAACATGATCGATCTGATCAATAACAATCCCTATTCGGAGTCCAGCCTCTCTTACAATCCGGTGACTGGCAAGCCGATGCCGGGTCAATACGCATACGCCGAAACCACGCACGGCGTTTTTGCTCAGGATACCTGGCGCGCAACTCGCCGCCTGACGGTGAACTATGGCGTGCGCTATGACAACTTCGGCAACCCGTATCCCATCATGAACACCCCGCTATCCAACTTCCATCTCGGTTCTGGCACCACCATGGCCGATCAGGTTGCGGACGGCGTCAATCGGCAGCAGTCTCACGTGTACAACCAGGCGATGAACTGGATTTTCAGTCCCCGCGCGGGCGTCGCATGGGATCCGACCGGTTCCGGCAAATGGGTTCTGCGCGGCGGCTTCGGCATTTATCGGGACTGGGTCACGCTGGGCAATGCCGAGAACAACCTGAAGGGCAATCCTCCTGGATTTGTTCTGCCCACGTTCTACAACAATGGATCCACTGCTTCCCCGATCTTCGGGTACGGTACCAGCAACACATATCCCTTCGGCTTCCCCTATCCGAAGTTCCAAGGCTCACCCCTTGATTCGAAGGGCGGTCTACCAGGCCAGCAAATCGGCGTGGGAGGTGTTGATGGCAATTTGAAGTCGCCCTACACAGAAACCTGGTCGATCGCCCTTCAGCGTCAGTTGACGCGGCAGATGGTGGCCAGCGTCAGCTATGTCGGCCAGCACTCCGGCGACTTGCAGTATGGTGGCGGAAGCTCGTTCGGCAACTCCTTTTCCGGAGATGTCAACGTCTATGCGGGAGACCTGCTGCAACACCTCTCCTGCACCCCCACAGGGCAGGGCCAGGCAGCCGCCTGTTCCGGAACCCAGACTCGTCTCAACACAAGTTTCGGGGCGATCAACTATACGTTCAACGGACCATGGTCGAACTACGCCGCGCTTATCATGGCTCTGCAGGGCCGTTTCGGGCGCCGCGGGTTTGTGAACGCATCTTATACGCACGCATCTTCAAAGGACAACTCGGGCGCACTTCCCATTGGGAACTATCCCATTGAGTATCCGCTGAGCCGTTTCTATGGGCCTTCGGCATGGGATGTGCCGAATCGTTTCTCTCTCGGCTGGAGTTACGTGCTGCCCGGGGCGAACAACGGCCAGGGTTTTCTCGGCAGGGCTACCTCCGGATGGGAGCTTGCCTCTACTACCATCCTGCAATCCGGCCTTCCCTTTACTGTTGCCACCAGCGGCGCTCTCGACGTTGCGAAAGACAGCAGCGGCACCGTCGTTTTCCGCCCCGACAGCGGCGACTTCAACGCGGACGGCGATAACAACGATTTCCCCAACGTAAGCGGCTACACAATGTCGCACAGCCGGCGCAGCTACATCAACGGCCTCTTTCCACATTGCTCCGGCACGAACCTGGATAACTGCGGGCCCTTCACCCTTCCTGCTGCCGGACAGGAAGGCAACGAAAAAGTGAACCAGTTCCGCAATCCGGGTTTTGCCGAAACCGACGCCACGCTGAAGAAAACCACCAACGTTACGGAGAGCGTAAAATTCGAGCTCCGCATCGATTATTTCAATCTCTTCAATCGGGTGAATCTGAACGGAGTGAATATGGACGCTGCCAGCGGATCATCATTCGGCACCTCGACCAGCACCCAGATTCCGCGCCAGGGTCAGCTCGGGGCGCGCATTGAATTCTGATGCCGCTCCCCGCTCCGGGCGCACCCTTGGGGGCGCCCGGTTTCTTTTTGCTGCCGAGCGCAAACCGGCAAGCCCCAAGCCGCTCCTCCTCTCTCAGAAATGATGTAAAGTGGGGCTGACCGCGCGATGAAATACATGGCTTTGGGTCATCTCCGTTCCGTTCGTTCTCTCGTCTCATGGGCCATTACGGCCGCGGCCCTGACTGCGTCTGCACAGACTGCCTCCGTCCCGCAGATTGCGCAGCTCCTGCGCGCACAAAATTACGAGCAAGCCCTGGGGGAGACGGATGCGCTGCTTCAGAAACAGCCGCGCGATTGCCGTCTGCTCTCACTGCGCGGGATGGCTTTGAACGGCCTGGCTCGCGGCGACGAGGCTCTGCGCGCATTCCAGAAGGCGCTGCAGTCGTGTCCCAACGACCTTCTGCCGCTCGAGGGCGCAGCCCAGATTGAATACGCCCGTCGCAAGCCTGAGGCAGCTGAACTCCTCAACCGCATCCTCGCGACTCACTCGGACGACGTGACCTCGCATGCGATGCTGGCAAACCTCTACCGCGCGAAACGGGACTGCCGGGCGGCACTGCCGCATTACGAGTCCAGCCGTGCCCTGTTTGCCTCGCATCCCGAAATGTCCGAGGGCTACGCCTGGTGTCTGGCATCCGTCGGGGACTATCCGCACGCAGCGGAGGCATATCGCCAGCTTCTGCTCGCTCGTCCCGATGAGACCTCACGCTACAACTTCGCGATCGTCCTTTGGAAGCTGAAGGAACCTGGGCAGGCCCTCGATGCGCTCGAGCCGTTGCTCCAATCGGGCAAGGATGAAATCGCTCTCGTGCTCGGTTCGCAGATCGCCGAAGAGGCCGGCAACACTCCCCGCGCTGTGCAGTTGCTGCGCTCAGCCATCGTGCTCGATCCGAAAAAGGTCGACAATTACCTAAACTTCGCCGAGATCGCTTTCAATCACAGTTCCTCGGCAGTGGGCATTGATATGTTGAACTTCGGAATCGGCCAACTGCCGGATGCCGCACCTCTCTATGTTGCCCGCGGGGTACTCGAGGTTCAGATATCAAAGACTCAAAGCGCAATCGACGATTTTGAACAGGCGCATCGGTTGGAGCCGCAGCTCTCGCTGGCTACCGACGCGGTTGGCATCATGAAGAGCCAGCAACACGAATTCGCCGCCTCAGTGGAGCTCTTCCGTCAGCAGGTGCAACAGCACCCGAAGGATAACCTCCTCTGGTATCTCTACGCGGAAGCGCTTTCACAATCCAAAGAGGGCGATCGTAAATCGGCCGAGACATTGGCCGCCGCGGAGCGCTCGGTCGCCCTGGATGGGCAATATGTTCCCGCGCGGGATCTGCTTGCCTTGTTGTACCTCCAGGCGAAACAGCCGCAACAAGCTCTGCAGACGGCCTTGGCCGCCCTCAAAATCGATCCCAACGACGAGACCGCCCTTTACCGCGAAATCATGGCACGTCGCAGCCTCGGCCAGCGTGACGAAGCCCAGAAGCTTGTACCTCAGCTCCGGGAGCTTCGCAGCAGAAATATGAAATCGCAACAGCAGAGCCACAGTTATGTGCTGAGGGATGAGGCCGCTCAATCAGACGATAGTAGCCGCGCCGAGCCATAAACTCCGAATGCCTGCAGGCGAATGGTTCAAATAGTTCGAGGTCGGCTGCTCGTGAACGCTTTTTTGCCTCCAGGGAATGCACCGCACGCTTGGTCTGCGGCGTAATTGGCACCTGCAGGACTTGGCCGCATCGGATACAAGTCGTGCGCCTGGCGGAGCAAATACCAAATTTGTTTTCTGTCGGTTTTATGGTGCGCCCGGAGAGATTCGAACTCCCGGCCTACTGATTCGTAGTCAGTCGCTCTATCCAGCTGAGCTACGGGCGCACACGCACGGTTCACGCGGACCTGAAAGACGTTCAGGATGAACCTGATTTAGAGTATCAAGGATCGTGCGGAGGCGCAATCTTCCGCGCTGCATCTCCAGCAGTTCTAAGCCTTTGCCGCCGGCGCCGGACTCTGCGCTGGAAGTGCGGCCGCCGCTTCCGCAACCGGCGGAGGAATCAGCGATACCTGCTCCACCAGTTCCAGACCCGCGCGCCGCAACAGGCCTGCCACCACGCTCGCGTTGAGCCGCGTCGCGTCGTACTCCACGCGCACGGTCTTCGCTTCACGGTCGAAGCTCAATTGCCGGATCCCGTATACTTCCCGCGTTCCCGCCAGTGCAAACACCCCAGCCTCGCTTGGCTGCTCCGCATAGCGAAACACGATATCCACGTTCGTCATAGCTGGATGATATCAGCGCAGGCGAGCACTTCTGCGTTTACCGCACCCACAGAAGCGCTCGCTTGCCACGCTCGCTACTCTTGTTTTGGACGAACCGGCGCGCGAACCATATCGCTTTCCGCCGGACCATCGCAATTCAGGCATTTCAAATGTGCAGTATCATCCCCCGTAGCCTTCAGGTCGTACATAAGATCCGGCCGGCCCTGGAATGCTCTGACCTGAAAATGCAGCGTGTCACCGTCACTCGTTGTGGACAGCAGCATTTGCGGCTCGCTCGCAATCACATGCGGCTGCGGCTTCCGGCTCACGATGTTGAAAACCACCGTTCCATCCAGCCGCCCGTCTAGTTCCGCGAGCGTGATGATCACGCCCGGTTGACCGTCTAGCTGCCCTTGCCACATGCCGATCCAGCGGTCATTCCCTTTCTGCGGCTGGATGAGCACTTGCGCAAAGCTGACTGCCGTACCGAGCACGATCGAGAGACCCGATAGAACGATTTGCATTTTCATGTGATCACCTCTTCGCTTCCGGTTAGCCTTGCGTTTTCTGATTCGGATGCGCCTTAGCCCTAGCGGCCATAAGACTGCACCTCTGCCTCTGTAGCATGACCGGCACTCCCTTTGAGAATTGCCCCCGCCGCGCCATTCAGTGATTTATCCAGAAAGGCAACGACGAATTCCTCCACCAGGCTGAGGTTATGGAGAGCCGGGCGCATTTGATCGGGACGAGTCGCCGCGGCAAGCACAAAATAGTCGCTGAAGCTTCCGTGCATCATCCCGCGAGATCGCAACACAACGGCGTACGTTCCCGTCGGGCATTCGCGGAGCTGCTCTTCTCTTTTCTTGAAATACTTCACATGCTGCTCGTGAGAGCCGCCCATTTGCGATTCAGGGTGGTTGGCCTCCAGGAAGAGCAGCGGTTGAGTTAGCTTTGCGCCATTGGGAGCTTCGGGGAGACCGGCAACTGGAACCATTCCTCCATCCAGGTCCACGCAAGCCTTGAATCGCGCATCCAGTTCGCACGCCAGGACCGCAAATTCTGCTCCGGCGGAATGGCCCATTGCCACCGCCCGGCCCAGGTCCAGCCTTCTCGCCAATAGAAAATCTCGACTGTCGCCGGCATTCAATGCCGCCAGGCGATCGAGCACAAACCGAACATCGGCCGCGCCCTCATTGATCCCCGCCGTCGCCGACTCCATCATCCGTTTGAAGCGTTCCGCGTCCGAAAGTCCCGCTGCCGGCGCATCCCGATGGAAGGGCGCCAGTCTTCCATCAGGAAACATAACAGCAGCAGCAGTTTCAGTGTGTTCGATTGCTGCTACAACGTATCCGTGGCTGACCAGTTCTTCAAGCAGCGCAGTGTACTCGAATCCCGAACTTCCTGCGCCATGCGAGAAAACAATGACTGGAAACTGCTTCGGCGCCTTGGCAATCGGGGCGTTCTCAAGTGCATGCGAAAAGATCGCGCCTGAAACAATCAGGGGCCAGCTCGATTCAAATTCCTCGCGCATACTGCGCTGAATCTCAGGCGTCGCGTCCATCTGCTTTGCACCCGGCAAGTACACGCCCTTGTGGTCTCGGTACTTTTTGTCTGTTGGATACCACATGTAGACCATCAGCTCACGAGGGGCGCCCGGAGTGAATCGATCCATGCGAGAGCGATCAACCCAGTCGCAACCGACCCGGCCGATTCCGAAACGTCCTGAAGGTCTCGGCAGTTGAGAGGGCGAAGCCGCAGCCGAAATCTCCGGTTTGGGATTCGCCTGGCCATGCATCGCAACGTTCGCTCCGGCCAGGCCGAACACCACGCAAAATGCCAAAGGGCAATATCCGACTAGTCGGAGATTCATAGTCACCTCAGGAATTCGGTTGCTGTTTGGCGAGGGAAGCCGTTGCCAGCGACCCGCCAAGTCCCATCGTCTCCACTGCCGACGACGGCACAATCACCATCGATCCCTTTTCCTTGATTGCCTCGTAAAGCATGTTCATCGCCCTGAGGTGCAGCGCAATCGGGTTCTCCGCGTACGCGCTGGCCGCTTGCACAAAGCTGTTCGAGATTTCCGTCTCTGCCTGTCCCAGAATGATGCGCGCCTGCCGCTCGCGCTCCGCCTGCGCCTGGCGTGACATTGCGTCCTCCAGTGCCTGCGGGATTCTCACGTCGCGAATCTCGACGGACTGTACGGTGATGCCCCAGGGCGTCGTCTTTTCGTCCAATATCTTCTGCAACTCGCGCCCCAGCGCCTCGCGATCGGTGATCATCTGCGCCAACTCGTGCCGTCCAATTGACTCGCGCAGCGCCGACTGCGCGCTCATGGTGATCGCTTCAAGATAGTTCTCCACCTCCAGAGTCGCCTTTTCCGCGTTCCAAACCAGCCAGAAGACAATAGCGTTCACGTCCACCGGTACCGTGTCGCGCGTCAGCGTCGACTCCGCGGTCACGCTGGTCACGCGCACTCGCTGATCCACAAACATGCTCAGAGTCTCAAACACGGGCACAACCACGAACAGTCCTGGTCCGCGCAATCCTACATATCGACCAAGCCGCAGCTTCACTCCCTTCTCCCACTGCTGCACCACCTTGAGGGCGAATAGCAGGTACAAGCCCACAAGCAGGCCGGCAATACCGGGCCCCGGACTTTTGGTCAACAGGCTGGAGATGGCTCCCGCTGCGATGGAAAAGAGGCATGCTGCCACCGCCACCCGATTGATTGTCTGTGTTGCAACGTTAAGCATCCGTTACCTCCTGCGCGGCGCTTCCCACTGCCGCAGCTCTTCCTGTAATTCCGCTACCGTGAAACCTGCAGCTCCCGCGCGCGCCACGCAATCGGCCACAATCTGGCTCAACTGCCGTTCTCGCTCGGCGTCGGGCCGCGCCAGGTTTTTCGCGCTGATAAACGTGCCCGTACCCTGTTGCGTTTCCAGCAGCCCGCCCAACTCCAGCTCGCGATAGGCGCGCGCCACCGTGTTGGGATTGATTTCGAGATCGACGGCCATCTGCCGCACGGTAGGCAATTGGTAGCCCGCCGCCAGCGCTCCGGATGCGATTCCGCCGCGCACCTGGTCCACGATCTGCCGGTACACCGGCACGCCGGTGTGTAGGTCAAGCACGAACTGGAATCCCGAATTGATGCGCCGGCTCATCTCTGATCCACCAATGTACTATATGACTAGTACATTAGACCACGCTTGTCAAGTGGAACTTTCTGCGCAGGCGCGACACCGCCCTCCCCGGCGCGCCAATCAGCCTACGGGGTGGGGAACCGTGAACGGAGTAATTTGAGTTCGGAAAATAGGAATGAAACCTGAAACCAGAAACCCTTAAACCTGAGCCCTGCTGCTTCCTACATGTTCTTCAAAAATGCCCGCATCTCCGGGTTTGACCAGTCGGGATTGCCCACCACTTTGCGTCGAATGATCCCATCCCGGTCGATGATGTAGGTCTCTGGCCATCCGTCCGTGTGGTAGAGGCTGGAAGCTTTCTGGTCGGGATCCATCACCGTAGGAATATCCACTTGGTATTGCCTGAGGAAGCGCTGGTACGAATTCCTGTCCGTATCCACGCTCACGCCCAGAATCTCGATGTCCGGCCGGTCATGGTGCAGCTGTTCCAACCCGGGCGTCTCCTCAATGCAGGGCCCGCACCAGCTCGCCCAGAAGTTCAGCAGCACCGTGTGTCCCCGATAGCTCGACAGCTTGATGGTGTTGGTGCCGTCGCTCACGGTGAAATCGGGTGCTTTTTTACCCACCTGCGCCGGGTGAGCGCCCCGGTTGCAGCCGCACACCACTGCCACGGCTAGCAGGGCCAACCAACTCAGGCAAGACAGGGAAGAGAAGCCGCGGGTGTGCACATCCTTATAATACGGAGCGGAAGCCTTCCGGAAAAAGGTCATCCGTCACACCGTTTCAGGGACGCCCACCATGCCCAAAGACCAGAACGACCTGCCCGAAAGCGCGACGCCCCGCGAGTACACCCCCATCCTCGGCCTCTCAGAGGAGCCAGTCGATCCCGCAGAGCTCCGTCATCGCGGCCCCGCCGTCTACGACCAGCCGGAGCCCGACCCGCTCATCGAACTCTCAGTGATCGTTCCTGCGCGCAACGAGGAAGATTGCCTCGGCGCCTGCCTACAGTCGCTTGTCTCCCAATCGGAAGAGATTTTCAAACTTGGCCGGGACTGGGAGCTCATCGTCGTTGACGACCAGTCCACCGACCGCACGGCGGAAATTGCGCGCTCGTTTCCGGGCGTCACCATGATCGAATCGGGCAAGCTGCCCGCCGGCTGGACCGGTAAGGCCAACGCCGTCTTCACCGCCGCGCGTCGAGCCCGTGGCCGCTGGCTGCTGTTCACTGACGCCGACACTACCCACGAACCCGGTGACCTGCGCCGCGGCATCCACGAGGCCGAGCGCCACAAGGCGGGAATGCTTAGCTACTCGCCTCGCCAAATCGTTACAGGGTTCGCGCAGCGCACCCTCATGCCACTCGTCTTCTGCGAACTCGCCCTCGCATATCCGCCCGCAAAAGTTTCCGATCCCGCGCAGCGTGTTGCCGCTGCCAATGGCCAGTTCCTGCTGGTTGAGCGCGAAGCCTATCGCCGCATCGGGGGACATGCCGCCGTCCACGACCGCGTGCTCGAAGACGTGGAGCTTGCGTTTCTTGCCAAACGCCGCCGCGTGGGCCTGCGCTTTCGTTACGCCGACGACGCCGTCTCCACCCGCATGTATCGCAGCACGCCCGTCATGATCGAAGGCTGGACCAAGAATCTTTCCTTGCTCTTCGATAACGCGCTCGCCCTCGCCGTCTGGCGCGTTATCGACTTCTTGCTTTTATTCCTGCTGCCCGTTCTCGCCATCGAGCTCTGGTCAGCCCGTTTCGCCGCCCATTCCCTCACCTGGGTCGGCGCCGAATGGCTCTTCATCATCCTCTGGGTGCGCACGCTGTTCCGCTTCTATAATCGCGTCGCGAAATCGAACTTCCCGTTCCTCGACTGTGCGCTCACCCCTCTTGGGCTGCCCCTGTTCGCCTTCCTGCTCTATCGGAGCTGGTTCCAGCACAAGGTTCTCAAGCAGATCAATTGGAAAGGCCGCACCTATAAACAATAGGTACGGCTCATTTCGTATTCTCTTGCGGAGATTCCTACCAATACGACACGTTCAGATTGTCCACGAAGACGTGCGAGCCGTAGGAGTACTTCGTCCCGCCGTCCACCTGGAAATTCGTCAGGATCGTTCTGCCCCACCCCAGGGCGAATCCTGAGAACACCTTGATCCCAAGCTTGTGAGTCACGCCATCCATGACCACAGATTGGTATGTCACGTGTCCATAGTTGTCACGGAAAAGGTGGATCTGCACGTGGTGCCATTTATTCAAGGTCCAGTTCCGCGGGTTGCACTTCACGCCGGTGTGAACCCATCTGTCGATCGGATTCTTGGCTGTGCCCTTGTTCGCGGTGTAGTCCCATGTGCCCGACCAGCCGTCGCACTGGAATCCCATGATCACGGTCCACCCGTTTCCGATCACCTGGTTCAGGTCCATCTCGATCGTCTTGACGCCCTTCGCCGAGTTCTTGATGTACACCCAGGTGTCGTACACAAAGTTGTGAGCGTAGATATCGTCGCTGATGGTCGCGTGATAGCGTTCGCCGCCATAATTCGTGTAACTGGTGGAAAGGTGAAGCGCGTGACCGCTCTTCGATGGCGAACTCGTTATCGCAGTCGATCCAGTCGAAGTGCCGGGCGTGCCGGCATCGTGGTTGTGCTTCCACGTGCGCGTAGACTGAACGCTCTTGACGGTGGTTGCATTTGCCAGGGCGGGCAGTGCCAGGCAGGCCAGCACAGCCAGGATGAGAGAGAGCAGTCTTTGGATTGTCATGAGAGCCCTTTGCAATCTTGTTTCCGGAGCGGATTTCATCCGCTTCCGGGTCGTTCCTCATGCTCGGCGGCGGCAGCCTCGCTTCGGCCGCCTGACGCTGAACATCGTGTCCAGCCAACTTCTCTTTCCACCCACTGCATCAGAATCATCAGCAGATCTGCGAAAGGCCGAACCGGTCTCGCGCAGGGTCGTGCTCATCGCGCACACAAAGGTGCGCAAGCGGAGATTCCCTGTGCATCGCTCAGAGCGACGCCGGGAATTCTGTGTTTGGAAAAGGGCTGTTCTGAGCGGCCGTCAGCCGATCTTGATACTCAGCAACCTCTGTATTTAATTCCGGAGTAGAACGCGCACTGGGCGCTTTGTGTTCCATTCCGGATCGCGACTGCAGACCAGGATCTACCTTCCGCAAGCTCAAGCTGATTTCCGCTCGAGTTCACACTCCCGGTTCTGCCCGTCAGGCAACAGATTGTGGCCTCAACAACAACGTCATGGTTACATGTGCCGCCGCACGATTCAACCCGAATTTACAAACAAATTTCTTTCCTCAGGCACCCTTGTAAATACTGCGAACATCGCGCAAGTTTTGCACGGCGTTTTGTAATGTTTACCCGGTTTTTGACCAATTGGTCTTGCTTTTACAAGGATCTAAGTACCTTTCGCCTCATATCGTGGTACGACGGATCTCGTCGATAGCTCTGCTTCCTCGTTCGTTCTCTCCTTTCCGCCAACTCACGTGGTCAGTTTTTCTCCTGCAGCCGTGACATGGCATGTTTCAGTGACCAATGACGTGTGACTACGGTCACTTGCGGTGGTTACCATCACGGTTTATCGTGGGCTCACAAGTATCCAGAATTCAACCGGTTCGCTGTCAGCCGCGTAGCTTGGCCCAGTCAGGGCGCTTGGCGCACCATGCCTGTCTAAGCGTAAAGCGGCCGTGCGCCTGAACCGGCACTGAAAGGGCCCTCTCCCATGAAGATTTCTCTTTGCCTGGTTCTCGCGCTGTCTTGTGCAGCGCCCGCCTTCGCTATTGTTACCGTCACCAGCCCGACGAATGGGGCTGAACTGGTCTCACCCTTCGCGCTCGTCGCTACAGCGTCGCCATGCTCGTTGCAGACGATCACCGCGATGGGCTATTCGCTTGATTCCAGTTCGTCCACCACGACCGTTAAGAGCACGTCCATCAACCTCCAGGTCAATGCGCCACTCGGTCCGCATGTTCTGCACGTAAAGTCGTGGGGAAGCATGGGCGCGGTCTGCACCACCAACGTCAACATCTCCATCGTGCCAGATCCCGTGTCCTCTGTTCCATCTACAGCCACTGTGGTCAGCAACATCCAGGTGCTGACCAACTGGAAAGCTGAAAACGATACCGCTACGGGGAACGGCACCTCAACGGGCACCATGAAGCTCGTCAGCGCGCCCAGCCTGTCGGGCGTGGCCCGCAGCTTCTATACCACCTACACCAACGCTGCCGGCGAACGCTATCATGTGAGCTACGGCGCGGATCTCCTCGCCACCAACTTCCTTTACGATGGATGGATCTTCATCGATGGCAGCATTGCGGATGTCGCTAATCTCGAACTCGATATGAACCAGGTGACGACTAACGGCCAGACCGTCATCTACGGCTTTCAATGCGACGGCTACACCCGCACCTGGGACTACACCCAGAACGCGGGTACGCCGCAAAGCCCCAATGATCAGTGGCTGCACTCCGCCGCTTCCTGCAACCTGCAGACCTGGGCCCCCAACGCCTGGCATCACGTGCAGATCAGCTACTCTCGCGACAACGCCGGCAACGTGACTTACAAGTCCGTGTGGCTAGATGGCGTCCAGCAGGACATCAATGCCACCGTTCCCTCCTCATTCGCGCTGGGTTGGGGATCGACCCTTCTCACGAACTTCCAGGTTGACGGCCTCGGCGGCTACGGCTCCTCCACGCTCTACCTCGACAGTCTCACCATCTATCGCTGGTAATTCAAGCCGGCGATCCAATCCGGTGCGGGAGCCTGCCTCCCGCACTGCAAACTTCCCCGGCAGTCCCGACCTGCCGCAGTCTTCCGCTACCATGGACCCAGGAACCGCGATCGTTGTAGCCATTTCGCGGCTCACGGCATCTCTGCTATGAGGTCCTCATGATCTTTCTCACCCGGCGAGCCACGTTCTCCGCGTCGCACTACTACTGGAACGATTCCTGGTCCGAAGAGAAGAACCAGCAGATCTTCGGCCGCTGCTCCAACCGCAACGGACACGGCCACAACTACACGCTCGAAGTGACCGTCGCCGGTGAACCCGATCCGGCCACCGGCTTTGTCGTCGACCTCAAATGGCTAAAGGACGTAATGGAGCGCGAAGTTCTTTCTGCGTGGGATCATCGGCATTTCAATCTGGAAGTTCCCGAGTTCGCCTCCACCTCGCCAACCAGCGAGAACATTGCAATTGCGGCGTGGCATCGACTCGAGCCTGCCATTACCGCCGCCCAGGGCGCGCACCTCGCCACTATCCGCGTCTACGAAACGCCTGAAATCTTCGCTGAATATCGGGGTGAGGAATGAAGGCTCGTTTTGGCCGCCGTTACATGCTCAGTGCAAGCCATCGGCTGCACTGCGATTCGTTGACCGACGAGCAGAACCGCGCCGCCTACGGCAAATGCAACAATCCGCACGGCCACGGCCATAACTACACCATTGAAGTCCTCGTCGGCGGCCCCATCGACCCGGAAACCGGGATGGTGATAAACCTGGTCGATCTCGATGCGGTGGTGCGAACACGCATCCTCGACCGTTTCGATCATGCCAATCTGAACCTGGATCCGCTGTTTACGCAGCAGGTGCCTACCACCGAAAATTTATGCAGGGAGGTGTTTCGGCTTCTCGGGGACGCGCTCCTCTCTGACTCGCGGCAGCTCAGGCTGGAATACGTGCGCGTCGAAGAAACGGAAAACAACTTCTTCCAGTGCTATAAGCTGTAACCCCGGGCTGGCTACCGAATCCAATAGGCAGGGGAATAGCTCGCGAATGTATTACCCGTCGGCGCACGTCGCCCGCGATCGTCTCCCCATCGCACGGTACGAAAGGATGTCACATGGCACGCACGGTACCCATGACCAAGCCCATGTTTAATGCATTGATAGATCGCGGATCGCTCAAGGACTTCAGCACCCAGGATCTCTACCGCGAAATCCTCACCCGCATCGGCGAAGACCCCGACCGTGACGGCCTCATCGCCACCCCCGGCCGCGTCGAAAAGGCCATGGCGCACCTCACCAAGGGTTACCAGGAAGACCCCTCCGAAATTCTCCGCGGGGCGCTCTTCGATGTGGATTATGACGAGATGGTCATTGTCAAAGACGTGGAAATGTTCTCGCTCTGCGAGCACCACATGCTGCCGTTCTTCGGCAAAGTTCACGTCGCCTACATTCCCAATGGAAAAGTCGTGGGCCTGAGCAAAATCGCGCGTCTCGTCGAAGTCTTCGCGCGCCGCCTCCAGGTCCAGGAGCGCATGACTCGCCAGATCGCCGACGCAATCCAGGACGCCATAGCGCCACAAGGCGTAGGAGTCGTCATCGAGGCCCGCCATCTTTGCATGATGATGCGCGGCATAGAAAAACAGAATTCCTCCACCGTCACATCTGCCATGGTCGGCTGCTTCCAGAAGAAGGAAACGCGCTCCGAATTCCTCTCCCTGGCTCGCTCCATCAGCCCCTACGTCATTTAGCGCAAGTACGTTCAGCAAAGTCGACCGCCTCGCGAAGAGTAACTGTTCAGTCCGCAACCATCCCAGGCCGCTGCGCGCGCTGCTAAAGTAAACCAGTGAACGGCCTTTTCGTCATAGATAAACCCACCGGTATCACCAGCCACGACGTCGTCAGCCGTCTCCGCCGCATCACCGGCGAAAAGTCCATCGGCCACCTCGGCACGCTCGATCCCATGGCTACCGGCGTCCTCCCACTCCTGCTCGGCAAATACACCCGCCTCGCGCAATACTTCTCTTCCGCCGAAAAGCATTACACGGGCTCGATCCGCTTTGGCTTCGCCACCAACACTTATGACGCCGAAGGCTCGCCTGTCGGCCCCCAAACAGACCCGCTTCTGGTGCTGGACCAAATCCGCGTCGCGGCCGCTCGCTTTCACGGCGAGTTGCAGCAGATGCCGCCGCCGTTCTCCGCGAAAAAGATCGCCGGAACTCCCGCCTACAAGCTCGCGCGCGCCGGCAAGCCCGTCGATCTCAAGCCCGCCTCCATCATCATCGATTCCTTCGAGATCACCGGGCTCGAAGCTGAGACCGCCACTTTCACCATGGCCATCAGCGCGGGCGGTTACGTCCGCTCGGTTGCCCACGAACTCGGTCAGATCGTCGGCTGCGGCGCGCATTTAGCCAGCCTCCGTCGCACCCGCGCCGGCGTCTTCACGCTCGACGATGCCCGGGCCCTGGATGAACTCCAGCCTCTCACTGGCAACGCCGCCGCGCTCGAAGCCATGAGCGTTCACCCGCGCACACTGCTCCAGCACATGCCGTCGGTCACCGCCGACGAGCAAACCCTCGGCCGCATGCGCAACGGCGCCCAGGCCAACCTGGCTGAATTCTCTTCGGCACGCCTGGTAAAAGTCTTCGCCTCTCAGCGCGATCTATTCGCCATCGCCCAGCGCGTCGCCGGCACCCTCTTCCAGCCCATCGTCGTCATGGGGTAAGGCAATCCATCTGCAAGGCACCTGGATGATTCTCCGCTGTGCTGGGGCTCCCGTCGTGATACACCAATAGCCAAGGCCCGCAGGCTCACCCACCCTTTCCCCTGGAGGTCGCGCCGCATGCTCCCACGCCGATTCTGCATCCTCCCTCTGCTCGCCGCTGCCGCTTGCCCTGCACAGATCACCACCTCGCAAGTCGACAACTCTCGCACCGGCGCCAACCTGCACGAGACCATCCTCACTCCGCGCAACGTCAATCCGAAAGAATTCGGAAAGCTCTTCACCGTCCCCGTCGACGGCGACGTCTACGCGCAGCCGCTCTTCGTTCCCGGCGTTGAAATCCCCGGTCGCGGGCGCCACGATGTCCTGTACATCGCTACCGAGCACGACACGGTATATGCTTTCGACGCCTACACGCCCGGCGCACCGCTCTGGCAGGTCAGCCTGCTGAGAGAAGGTGAAATGCCAGTCGCCGAGGAAGACGTCCAGTGCTTCTTTATCCGCCCCGACGTGGGGATTACCTCCACGCCCGTCATTGACCTCAAGACGGGCACCCTCTACGTCCTTGCGCGCACCAAGAACCGCCACTATCTTTCGTCCAACGAGTTTCACCAGCGCCTGCACGCGCTCGCGATCACCAACGGTGTGGAAAAGCTGGGAGGCCCCGTCGAAATCCACGCCAGCGTCCCCGGCCGTGGTGACGGCTCCAACAACGGCCAGGTCGCGTTCAACCCCTTGCGCGAAAACCCCCGCGCCGCGCTGCTTCTCGCCAACAATGCGGTGTACCTCTCGTGGGCATCTTCCTGCGATGTCGGCCCTTACCACGGCTGGATCATGGCATACGACGCAAACACGCTCAAGCAGAGGGCCGTCCTCAACGTCTCCCCCGACGCCGACGACTCAGGCATCTGGGCCTCCGACACCGGTATTGCCGCTGACAGTTCCGGCTTCGTCTACGCCGCCACCGGCAATGGCCGCTTCGACGTCTCCAAAGGCGGCCGCGATTACGGCGACACCCTCCTCAAGCTCAACGGGAACGACCTCTCCATCGCCGACTACTTCACTCCATACGACGCCGCCCAGCTCAACGCTGACGACAGCGACCTCGGCTCAGGCGGCCCGATGCTCCTTCCAGATCAGCCGCACGCGCCCAGTCATCTCGGGCTCATCGGCGGCAAGGCGCCTACGCTCTACCTCGTCAATCGCGATCGGATGGGGCACTACCAGCCTGGCAGCGACAGCCACGCCGCGCAGACCATCCCTACGAAAGGCGGCATCTACGGCTCAGCCGCGTATTGGAATCACACGGTCTATGTTCTAGCAGACTCAGACTCGCTTCGCGCTTACGGCGTCGCCAACGGCCGCCTCTCCTACAAGGGCTCTACCACGTTCACCCTGCGCGACCATGCCGCCACGCCCGCGGTCTCCGCCAACGGCAACAAGGATGGAATCGTCTGGGTTGTCAGCTCGAAATCATGGAATGGCGCGCCACGCCCCGCCGTGCTCCACGCCGTCGACGCATCCGACGTCACCCGCGACCTCTATTCGAGCGAGCGGAACCCCGCCCGCGACCGCGCCGGGATCGGCATGCGTTTCAACATCCCTACCATCGCCAATGGCCACGTCTATATCGGCGGCCGCCACGAAGTCGATGTCTATGGGGAACTCGGTGCGTCTCAGCAGGCCGAAGGGGCAGGGCATTGAGCGGGTGCGGCCGCGGGTGCTCCAGAGCCTGCCCAGAGCGTTGTTGAAGGAGCCGTCGCACGTCAGGAAACCTGGAGGAGGCTGCGGCAACTCTCAAGTCACTGCGGCTCTTCTCGCTCCTGATCCTTGGCCTTCTTGTGCTCCGCGAAGTAGGTCTCCTGTTCGCTCATCAGCCGCTTGGCCTGGTCCACCGTGTCCTGATCGGCTTCGATCGCTTCCTTGCGCGCCTCGTCAAAAGCAGGTTCTCCGGGCAGGGCTTTCAGAATGGCGAGCCACTTGGGCGCCAGCTCATTCAGCCGCTTCAGCGCCTGCCGCATATCGGACTTGCGGTCTCCATACTGGTCCAAATTAGAGCCCAGTTCGTCCAGCAGTGCGGTGAAGTCCTGCAGTTCATTGTCAAGCCGCTGCGCGCGTCCCCGCGCCCTTCCCTGGTTCGTCATCCCGTTGATTCTCTCGGCCCGCTCGTCCAGGAAATCCGTGTACAGCTTGATCCGGATATTGGGGTAGATTCCGGCCTCGCGAATCTTCTCCACCTGCGCCTCGGTCAGTGTTTGCCGATGCTCCTTCTGCGCCATTGCCGCAGTCGCTAATCCAAGGCAGAAAAACACCGCCAGCATCCATCTCACGTAGCTCGCCTGAAACCCCACCTGAGCACCCCCCCGACGGCTTCCATTCAAGCACAACAGCTCGCCCCACGAACAGCAGGGATGATTCGCCAATGAACAAAGGGAAGAGAAGCAGCGAGTAGAGAGAGCGGAAGAAGGGAGGTACAGCGAGATGACGCTGACAAACTGTTAGATGTCATCTGCTTTTGGGCTACCCAGGTCCAGAGCCCTGAGGGCCTCCTGACCCTGGGCTATGCGCGGCTTGGTTTCGAGGGCACGCTCTACGTCCGGCCTTTCTCACTCCGGGCGAACCCGCGTCGCACGTGGCGAAGGGAACCCTCGAAAGCCGCGGGGCGAACTTACTTCTTGAATACCTGGAGCATCGCGTCTTCCTGCGCCTGGTTCAACTGTGCGAGCGTCTGTTTGAGCAGTTCGTGGTTGTCATCCGGACCACCGGCATGGAGCAGTTCCGTCAGTCGGAATGCGGTGCGGCGCAGCAGAATCTGCGCTGCCTTGAGCTTCTTGTCATTGACCGCCAGAGCCGACGTGATCTTGTGCGTAAACTCCTGCGCCTTCTTCAGCAGGCCGTTGGCTTTATCCACATCGCCGGCCTGATACTGGAGCGCGCTGAACTCGATCGTATCGTGTACGAGTTGCGCATAAAGGAAGCACTGTTCGCGCGGCTCGGCCTGCGCTGCCCGCTGCTCCAGCGCGGTAATCATCTGCTCGTCGGGAACCTTGGCGTCCGAGGACGCAAATGCAGGGATCGAGAGTGCGGTCAACAGGACAACGACAACAGGCGCAATGCGCATAAACGAACCTCCGCGTACGCGGTTCGACTATGGTCCTCGCCGTACCGAAAACCCAGCAAATCAGGCGTTTATGGAGCTAAACGCTCCAATTGCGGCACCCGACATTACGTACGAAGACCTTGTGCACTCTTGGGCCGAGACTATAGGAGTTTTAGAGAGAATATGCAAGGAGAAAATCCCGCATACGCTCCTTTCGGACTCTTGGCTACGGCAAACGCTCCAGCGTATGTATGTCTTTGCCCGTTTATCGCTTCTTCTCGAGCAGGAGAAGTCGCTGCCGGGCTTGCCATTCTTGGTCCGGAAACTTGCCTGCGGCGGCCTCCAGGAAGTGATGATAGTAGGAAATTGCCGCATTCCGGTCGTGCAACATATCATAGGATGTAGCCCATAGGAAGTATGTAGATGCGTTTTCCGGAAGATACTTTGAGCGCATCGTAAGCGCGTGCAGCGCCATGGAATGATTTCCCGTTTTTGACGCCGCAAAGGCCATTCCGCTCCACGCGTCCCCGTCTGTTGGGTCCACTTCTGTCGCCGTGGAGAAGGCTTGCATCGCTTCCGTATACTTTCGCTCGTGCGTCAGGTTCCGGCCCTGTGCCACCAGCAGCTCCGGGTCACGCGGGTGTTTCGCCAGCAGTTCGTTGTACAGCTTGTCTGAAGCCGCCGCATCGCCGGCATCGGCCGTGACCTCGGCCAGCATTTTTGTTACGTTCTCATCCTGCGGACGTTCCGTATGCAGTTTTTCCAGCAACGGAAGCGCCTCCGCCTTGTCCTGCGCCACCAGTGCTGCCGCGAGTTGCGCCGTCAGCCCCGGATCTCCGGGCACGTCCTCCAGCCCCTTGCGGGCTTCGGCCTCGGCGTCAGCATATTGTTTTTTCCGCAGCAGGATGTGGGCAAGCCCTGCTTCAGCCTGGGCATTCTTCGCGTCTGCTGCAAGCACCCGCCGATATGCGGCCTCGGCCTCATCCGGCTGATTGGCCTGGGCTGCCAGGTCCGCGGCCAGCAGCGTGTCACGCGGGGTCTCGGGCGTCAGCTTCAGCGCTTGCAGCAGTTCGTCAGAGGCCTTCGCCGGATCATCCGCCCGGTCGATCTGCGCTAGCGCTCGCCATGCCCGCGCCTTCGCCTCTTTCCCTGCTGCGCCGGGATCCAGTTGCGTGGCGGCCTCCAGCTCCGGCCGCGCCTCCTCCAACTTTCCCTGCCGCGCCAGCAGAAGCCCAAGCGAAACCTGCGCCTCAAATGACTTCGGATTCACCTTGACGGCACGCCGATAGAATCCCGCCGCATCATCCAGCTTGTTCTGCGCGTCCGCCACGTACCCGGCATCGAACAGTGCCCGCGCATCGTCTGGATGCGCGGTAAGGTAAGCGGCAAGTTTCGACTCAGCGGTCTTCCAATCCGACTTGACGATGGCCGCCTCGGCAGCCTCAACGTCAGGCGCCAACGGCATCGCTGCTGCCGTTTGCTCCGTCTGCGCAGAGGGAGGGGGCACCGCAGTCTGCGCGGAGCAGGGAATCGTTGCACCAAAAGAAGAAGCAACCAGCAGAAAAGCGGAAAGACGCACCGTATACCTCAAGATGATTCTAGGCCGTTTGCATTCTTAGACGTTTGGCTCGGCCGATTCGCGCACCGGCCCGAGTCATGTCGGACGAGTTGTCGACGGGTAAAACGTTTGACTCAAAAAGATCATCGGTGTTACGGTGTGCCGGGTTGCAGGAGGTTTCCCCATGAACCGTCGCAAATTTCTCGCGGAGTCCGCCGCTGTGGCCGGCGCCGGTCTCATCGGCAACAGTGCTCTCCCCGCTCAGCCCACATCTCCTATAACTATTGCCGCAGACGATGAGAATGCGGCAAAGCAGTTTCCGGATAACTTCCTCTGGGGCATGGCCACGGCCTCTTACCAGGTTGAAGGCGCATGGAACGAGGGCGGCAAAGGCGAGTCCATCTGGGACCGCTACACACACCAGCCCGGCCACATCAAGGGTGGAGACACTGGCGACGTCGCCTGCGACCATTACCACCGCTTCGTCGACGACATCGACATCCTCAAGCGCCTCAACCAGAAGAGTTATCGATTTTCGATTTCCTGGCCGCGCATCTTCCCCACGGGCCCGGGCACGCCCAATCAGGGCGGCGTCGACCACTACAAGCGCGTCATGGACGCAGTCCACGAGGCCGGCATTCGCCCTTTCTGCACGCTCTATCACTGGGATCTGCCGCAGTGGTGCGAAGAAAAAGGCGGCTGGCCCAACCGCGACCTCGCCGGATACTTTGCCGATTACGCCGGCACCATCGCCAAAGAACTCGGCGACCGCATCACTGTCTACGCCGCGTTCAACATGCCATGGGCTTTCACCTATTACGGATACGGCATCGGCATCCATCCGCCCGGACGTGCCAAACTGAGTGACTTCTTCAAGGCTCTGCACACCGTCGCCATCGCGCAGGGCGAAAGCTTTCGCTCCATCAAGGCCGCCAACCCCCACGCTACCGTGGGCAGCGCTTACTCCATGGCCCCCGGCTATCCAAAGACCGACAGCGCCGCCGACAAGGCCGCTACCGCCCGCTACCACGCCATGAACAACACTTTCTTCCTCAACGCGGCGCTGAAAGGCGAATATCCTGACGCATTCGCCGACCGCAAAGCGAGGGAAGAAGTAATGTCGCAGATGGGCTTCCGTCCCGGCGACGACAAGCTGCTTCGCGCGCCGCTTGACTGGGTCGGCTTCCATTACTACACCCGCCGAATTATCTCCGACGCACACAGCATGCGAGCCGCACAGCAATACGGCACGGAAACCGAATCCGATACCGGTGACGTGAACGGTCGCGATCCGTATACGCGCTTTCACGCGGTCATGCCCAGCGAAGGCCCACTTACGCATGCAGGCCTTGAGATCTATCCTCGCGGCATTTACGACCTCGTTACGCAGATCTCTCGCGAGTACAACAACCCCATCATCGAAATCACCGAGTGCGGCTGCTGCTACATGGATTCGCCCTTTCCGCAGCAGGGCGGCCGCATTCCCGACGTTCGCCGCATCGCCTTCTTCCGCGGAATCTTGTCCGAACTCGCCCGCGCCATCAAAGACGGCGCCCACGTCCGCTCCTTTCACGCCTGGAGCCTCCTCGACAATTTTGAGTGGACCGATGGATACAGCCAACGCTATGGCCTTACCTGGGTCGACTACCGCGACCAGTCCCGCACCATCAAGGACTCAGGCCACTGGTACGGCAGCGTGGCCTCACAGAATCGCGTCGTCTGATCCCGTCTGAGTGGGAGAGGTGCTGAGGCGACGGATTACCGCGAGGATGCGGGGTCGCGGAGGATATGGATGCCCTGGGTCCCCTCGCCTTTAGACCAGGGATCACCGCCGTGCCATGCTACCGTCGTTGCCCCAATGGGCATCGAATCCCGTTGGAGCGAAGAACCCATGACCGAAAACATCCACAACATTCCGGCGAAACATCCCGAGAACGAGAAACCCATCATCATCGACAGCACCACCGACGCCGAAGAGCAGCGCCACAAGAAGATGGAACGCATGGCGGATCGCGCCGCTCACAAAGCCAACAAAACAGAGCAGGAGTTCGACAAGAGCTCCAACTCCTTCTCCAACATCGGCTCCAGTTAGTTCTGCACCGGCCGGCGCTCCACCCGCATCGGGGACGTCGGCCCCCCTCCTCTTTTCCCCAAAAAACACACTACGGTAACTTACTGTCGGGTTGAGAAAACCTTAACCAGACCGCCCGTTTTCGCGCTACACTGCTCTCTCTGGGGCTTCCTGAAAGCGAAAGGAAAAACAACTTTCCCGGGATGGGCCGCATCTATCTAGGAGTAGCCGTAGGTCTGATCCGGCAGGTTGTCTCATCACAGGTGAACCTATGCTCTCCCTAATACAAAAGCGAACACCAGGTGAACCTATGCCCGCCATGCCGCTCCATATACCGCTCGCGACAGCTTATCTCTGTCAGGACTGCAACTGCGTTAGCAACTGCTCGCGTCGGTGCCCAGCCTGTGCTTCTGAAGTCCTGATGGGTCTGGCCGGCGTCCTCAATCGCGAGGTTGTCGAGGAAGTCGTGCCCGCGCACAGCTATCCCTACGTCACCGCCATGGTGGCCTGACGTCTCCCGCGCCACGTGCGCGGCATCCACGCTGCATGAAGATCCACGGGGGAGAACGCATCAGCCCTCATCGGCTGATCGTGTGCACACGAAAAGCGCCGGGCTAATCCGCCCGGCGCTTTTCCTCTCACTGGCGGCGCCTCGCATGCCGCGCCCCGGTCCCTTCGTCTGCTTCGAACCCTAGGGAGTATCGACATATAGGGGTAGGCAGCGTTGCGCGCGAAAATCGGGCCAGACGAGGCGGAGGACGACGGCTGTGGCGGGTCCACCGCCTAGGACGACAACGAAGTATGGCCCGATTTT